>ERZ795060.321-NODE-321-length-68511-cov-8.500789_pt1 | contig 68511 bp, 70 predicted proteins | sample MGYA00375144_ERZ795060 | MGnify/ENA primary metagenome ERZ795060 (study PRJEB30189, sample SAMN05720157) | activated sludge metagenome | isolation source: anaerobic digester from wastewater treatment plant | place: Japan | collected 2015-05-15 ... | reverse complement strand
TTTAATAATATATTCTTAAGAAAAGGGTATACCATGTCTGTAAACTTCCCGCAAATAAATTTATTCTCTGGAAATTATAGCATTAATATTATTCAACTATTAAAAAATTTTTTAAAAAAATAAACTACTATATATTTAAGTGCTTTGTAATTTTTGAATTTTAAAAATAATTATAGAAATTTTTCTAATATTTTTAATAAATATTCTTTTGAAGGATTATTGTAATCATCAGCAAAAGCGTGTGGAGCCTCCGGGAAGATTTTTAAATCAACCTGTTTATTCATTTTTTTAAGTAAATTATATAATACAATTGATTGTTCTGGTCTTACTGTTGTATCTTTACCGCCGTGAAAAATATATATAGGAATATTAATTAAATTAAGGTGATAATAAATTGATGTCTTTTGAAAATATTCTTCAATATCTTTTTCATTATTAGTAAATCTACTTAAAAAAATTTTATAATTTTCATTTAATTCAAGACCACCTAATTGTCCATAATAATTTATAAATAAAGCAGGTTTAACTTTGACAATTGCTTTGAGACCAAGTCCCCCACCCCAACTCGAACCCATCATAATTATTTTATTTTTATCAACATATTTTTCCTCCTGTAAAGCATAATAGGCATTTATTATATCATAGACTTCACCTGGTTCATAAGGATTAGAAACTTTATCAGATTTACCATAGTTTCTATAATCCGGGACAAAAACGACAAAACCTAATTTAGCAAGATTTTGTAAATAAATTAAATTACCTTGACCTTGAAAATAAGTTTGTGGTGGATAATATCCGTGACATATTAAAATTGCTGGGTATAGTTCTTTTTTTATTTTTGGTTTTGATAATAAGCCTGATATTTTTAAACCTTCACTTTGATAAATAACATTATATATTTCATATTCCTTATTTTTTTCATATATTTCAATTATTTTTATATTTGAAAAACTATATTTTTTTTCTTTAATATTTTTGATATAGTTCTTATAAAATAATTTATCTAATTGATTATAGTTTGAAGAAATAAGAAGAGTCTGATTATTAATAAAATCAAACTCTTCTTCTTTTACTTCTGAAAAACAATTAGTAAATATAAAAAAAATAGTATAAATAGAAATAATAAAAATTTTTATAAAATACACATTTATATTATCTAATGAATAAATTAAATGTGCAATAAAAAACTTACAAATAAAAAATTAATTATCTCTTCTAAAAGAAGAATTTTTGCTACCACGATTACCGAAACGACCAGAATCTCTTCGTTGTCTGTCGCCTCTTTTTGGTTTATCATCAGCCATATTTACTCTTAATTTTCTACCATTTATTTCCTGATTATTCAAACCGACAATCGCCTTTTCTGCTTCTGCTTGTGTTTCATACGAAGCAAAACCAAAACCGCGAGATTTGCCAGTTTCTCTATCTTTTATTATTTTGATAGATTCTACTTTGCCAAATTCTTCTAATTTGGTTTTTAATTCTTCCTCCTCCATTGTAAATGGTAAATTGCCAATAAACAATTTGTTTTGCATTTTTAAAACTCCTTAAACTAAAAATATATAATAGCAATTATGCTATTAAAAACCATTATTAACTTGATTTTTTAAATTCAAGATTTGCTTGACTTTAAAAAACTGGCGGGAGCGACGAGACTCGAACTCGCGGCCTCCTGCGTGACAGGCAGGCGTTCTAACCAAACTGAACTACGCCCCCGTAATTCAAATATCAATAAAATAAAAACAAAGACACAAAACTGAATTATATAACACTTAATTCATTTTAACAAAATACTTTTATCATATTATTTATTTTTTGTCAAGAAATTTTTTATTTATTTTTGGAAGGATAATTTTAAAAATATTTGTTTATATAATTCATCTAATATTTTTTTCTATATATTTTGCTAATTCAGAAGATTTACAATAAATTGATACTTCACGATTGGTATTAAATGATGAATTAGTCCAGTTATGACTACCACAAAATATTTTCTCATTATCAATTATTACAAGTTTTGTATGCATTATTTTTTCATTATGATTAAATCGAACATTAATATTATAGTTCTTTAATAAATCATAAACAGGTGTATTTTCTTTTGACATAGAAGCATCGAGAATTATTTCTATATCTTTTCCGTTCTCTTTTAATTTTTTTAATATTTGTAAAAGTTGAAAAACTTTATCTTCTTCATTCATAGAAACAGTTCGAATTAAAAACATACGAATTTTAACACTTTTTTTAGTAGTTATCAACTCGCGTTTAAGTTTATAAAAATATTTATAAGAAGTCAGAAAAGAAAAATCATCTGTTTTAAAATATTTATCAGTTTTAATATTTAATTTCTCTAAAATTACAATTGATTTGATTTGGTTTTCAAATGGAGTATAATAATAGTTAAGTATTTCCTGAGGATATTCATAAGAATAAATTTTAAAAGAAATTTCTTCATTAGTAGTTAAAGCAGCATAAGACCAATTATGACTGCATACATATAAAATTTGTTCATCAATTAAAATTATTTTTTCATGATTTTCAATTTGTGGTGAATCCCAGATAACAATAATTTTGTTATTTTCTAAAAAATTTTTCACAGCATTATTTTTAGTATATAAATCTAAATTTTGCTCAATATCAGGATAATCTAACATAACATATACTTTTACATTTCTTGCTGCTGCTTTAATTAGAGCATCAAAAATCATAGCCTGATATGCTGTATTAGATTTACTTAATTCTGCTAAATACATTGAAACAACAATTATATATTTTGCTTTATTTATATCTTCAACTAATTCATAAGTATAAGCAGTATTTATTAATGGTTTTACAAAATATATATTTTTTCCAATATCACTTTTTGGTAAAATAATTGTTTGTTTTGATAAATATTTTTTTATTTTTTGATAAGAACATCCTTTATTGCTTAATATTAAATAAATAAGATAAGCAGCAAACAAAATTAAAATTATTGCAAATATATCTTTAATTATTTTATTTTTTATTATATGAAAAATAATATAAATCAAAAGTAAAACAGCAATAATTGTTGAGATAATAATTTTTAAAGGATATTTTTTACCATACTTTAAATAGAAATTTTTTAAATCATTTTCAAAACTTGAAGGAAGAGTTTTTCTTTTAAATATTTCACGCATTTGTTCGTGTATTTCTGATTTTAATCCACCGCTTCCATATATTTTTTCTAATATATATTGATGTGCTTCTTCTTTACTGAAATCTCTTGTTTCTTTTACTATATTTGAAAGCCGTTCTTCTGCATAACTATATAACTGTTCTAAATCTTCGTTATTTAAATATTGTTTATAAGGACCAAAAATTTCTTCGTTTTGATAAAACATTTCAAACGCAAATTGTTCGCGTTCTGTTAAAGAAATGTCTTCACTAAATAGAAGATAAGGGAATAATAATATTATTATGAGAAACAGAAAAAATCTTTTCATTAAATTTATGAGTTTGATGGAATTATACTTTTAAAATTTAGATAGTAATTTACTGCGGTTGATTTATCATTTAGAATAATTATATTTTCATCATTTGCAGTATTTGCTGATGCTGTATAGTTATATGAACCAGTTATAACCTTTTCTCCATCAATTATTAAATATTTATTATGCATTAAATTTTCACTTGCGTCAGTATAAACAGTTGCACCTGCTTCTTTTAAGGTATTAATAGTGCAATATTTAGAACCAGCCTGATAATCATCATAAATACCAGAAACTTTTACACCACGATTTATTGCTGCTATTATTGAATTGGCTATTTCATTATCAGTAAAAGTGAACATAGCAAATTCAATAGTATATTTTGCAGAATTTATTGCATTAATTATTTGTGCTTCAACATTATCTTTTGGCGCAAAATATATTTCGCCTGTTTTTGTCTTTGTATTTTCACTATCTACATACATATATCTTCTGTTTGCATTTATTATTGTTGATTTTACACCTGATACTTTACTTAAATCATCAATTGATTTAAATGGTCCATTTGCATTTCGATAATTTACAATATTTGTTGCTATTGTTGTGCCTATACCATATAGTTTTGTGAAGTCTGAAACTGATGCTGTATTTATATTTATTAGATTATTATTATTTTTATAATCTTCTGGTGTATATTGAAAAGTATGATCAGCCGATGAATTTTTTGCTCTACCAAATAATTTTTGTTCATACATCTGTTTAAATTCTGCTGCATATATTGCTACTGCTTGTGGTGAACTAATTTCAATCATATTATTATTATCAGTATAATAACTCGTATAAGTGGCATTTGCAGAACCAACAATTACTTTTTGATTATCAATAATAAAAAATTTATTATGACTTAAACCACTACCACCGCCACCGGCTGCATCAGTAATAATTTTTATTCCAGCATTTTCTAATTTGTTATAATAATTCTTTGTTCCTGAATATGTATAATTTTCATATTCAGTTACAATTCTAACTTTATCTTTACCTAATCTGTTTGCCGCTTCTACAAGTGCATTTACAACAGGCCAGTCAGCGAATGAATAAATTGCCACATCAATTGATGTTTGTGCTGAATTTATCGCATTAACAATTATTTGTTCTAATGCATTTGATTTTGTTGCTGGATTTGAAAATAATGGTTCTGTTATATTATTTTCAGTTTGTGGAATTATTTGTGTTGAAGAATCAACAACAGTTACATCATAAGTTCCAACTATTTTTGTTTCAATACCATCACGATTTACAAATGTAACTGTATTTGTTATTGATGATTGCCCTAATTTTTTCAATGTTCTATAAAAATCTCTATCATAGAAAATATTATTCAGCCCATCTTTAACAGTAATATGAAATTTGGTTGAAACATTTTGTATTACTGTTTTTGGACCTGTTATTATTGCAACATAATTAAAAGCAGATGTATCAACAACAGTTACTTCATAAGTTCCAACTATTTGATGTTGCAAGCCATCACTTGCAGTAAATGTAATGGTATTTGTTATAATTGTTTCACCTAATTTTTTTAATGTCCTTGAAAAATCTTTATCATAATAAATTTTGCCTGCACTATCTTTTACTGTTGCGTGAAATTTAGTCGAAACATTTTGAACAACAATCGTTGGTCCAGTAATATACACAGTATATTCTGCTTCATTATAAACAGCAAAAAGATAATTAAATGAAAGAATAAAAATTAAAAGGAAAATATTTTTTTTCATTTTAATTTCTCCTTTATAAATATTTTTTTCCATTACATTATATTGCAAAATCAACTAATTGTCAAGACAATCAGAAAAAAATTTTTGATAATATTCATCAATAAATAAATATCTTAAAAAATAAATGAAACTATTGACAAATTCAATTTATAATTATATTTAATATACTTCAAATGAAATTATTAAAAAATCCAATTTTCAAAAATATAATTTATTTAATATTGTTTTATTTTATGTTGTTTAATTGCAGTGATAAAAAAGATGATGGAAAAATAGTATCGCCAATTGAAATAAAAAATTATTTTTCAAAAACCAAACCATTAATTGGTGATATTGTACAATATCATTTAGAAATAAAATATTTAAAAAATATAAAAGTTGAAATTCCAGATATAAGTAATTATTTATACAATTTCACAATAAAAAATTATAATATAGAAGAAAAAGAAGTTGATGCAAATTACAAAGAAAAAAAAATAATATATTATTTAACAAGTTATGAAGATACAACATTTATAATACCATCAATAAGAATAAGATATATAGCAAATAATGAGACAAAAGAAATAGATACAAAAAGATTATATATAAGATTTTACAGCACAAATCCAGATTTATCACAGGATATAAGAGATATAAAAAATGTAGTAGAAATAAAAACAAATTATTTACTAAATTTAATAATCATAATAATAATTTCAGGAATTATAATTGGTGGTTATAAATATTATAAAAAATATAAATCAGCGCAAATACAAATAGAAGAAAAGAAATATACACCTTATGAATGGGCAAAGATAAGATTAAAAAGATTATATGAAAAAGATTTAGTAACACAGGAAAAAGTAAAAGAATATTGTTTTGAAATAACAGAAATATTAAGAGAATATATTGGCAAAATATATAATGTAAATGCACTTGATATGACAAAAGAAGAATTACTTGATTATTTACGAAAGCGAAAAATAAATTATATGAATGAAATTAAAGAATATTTATATAATACAGATATGATAAAATTTGCTAAATACAAACCAACACATCAAGAAATAGATGAAATAACAAAGACAACAGAAAATTTAATAGAAGAGATAAAAAATGAAATTTTTATTAAACAAACAACTGTATAATTATTTTAAATTTGATGAAATATATTTTGCAGCACCGTATTATCTTTTACTTATACCAGTAATAATTATCTTGTATTATTTTTTTTATGTGCGAAAGAAAAATTTAATGGAAGGTGCTATTGTATATTCAAACATAAAATTATTTGAAGGAGCGAAACCAACATTAAGAGTATGGTTGAAAAAAAATATAGTATTCTTACGGCTTTTAATAATAATAGTATTAATAATAGCATTAGCAAGACCACAGGCAGGTAGAAAAGAAATAGAAATAACAAGTTATGGCATTGATATTATTCTTGCAATTGATACATCAATGAGTATGACAGCGCTTGATATGGATTTAAAGAATAAAAAAACAAGAGTTGATATAACGAAAGAAGTAATAAAAGAATTTATTAAGAAACGCGAAGGCGATAGAATAGGTATGGTAGTGTTTGGTCAATATGCATATACACAATGTCCATTAACAACTGATTATCAAATATATGATTTGATAATAGAAAATATAAAGCCAGGAATGGCAGGTCCAGCAACAAATATCAGTATGGCAATAATAAGTTCATTAAATAGATTAAAAAGTAAAATGTCAAAAACACAGATAATAATATTATTAACAGATGGTAAACAAACAGTTGATGATATACCAATATCACAAGCAGTATCATTAGCAAAAACATTAGGCATAAAAATATATACAATAGGTATAGGCAGACTTGAATTAGCACCTGCATTAATACCACATCCACAAACAGGGCAATTAATATATCAGCAAATAAATAGTGAATTTGATTTTGAAACATTAAAATATATTGCAGCCGAAACAGGTGGAAAATTTTATAAAGCAGAATATAAAAATGAATTAAAAAATGTTTATGATGATATAAATAAATTGGAGAAAACAAAAGTAAAAGTAAAGAAATATATGAATTATACAGAATTATTTATTTACTTTTTATATATAGCATTTGCATTAATTATTTTTGAATTTTTATTAAACAAAACAATTTTTTCTTCTTTACCATAATTATGATATTTGAAAATATAAATTATTGGTTTTATTTTTTTATTATACCGATTTTTATTATTGGAGAATTTATTTATATCAAGTATAAAAATTATAAATTAAAAAAATTTGGTGAGATAAATCTGATAAAAGAAAATTTACTTTATGAAAATGAAAAAATATATCATATAAAATGGATATTATATTATTTTGCATTATTCTTTTTAATTATTTCATTATTAAGACCACAATATGGCGCAATGGTTGAAAGAATCCAACAAAAAGGAATAGATGTAATAGTAGCACTTGATGTATCAGAATCAATGCGAGCAGAAGATATAAAGCCAAACAGATTATTAAAAGCAAAAAGTGAAATAAAGAGTTTAATAAATAATTTAAAAGGCGATAGAATTGGTATAGTAATATTTTCAGGTTCAGCGCATTTATTATGTCCATTGACACACGATTATAATGCTGCTAAAATGTTTGTTGATACAATTGATTTTGATATGATTTCCAGACCAGGCACTTCTATTGCTTCTGCTATTTTTACTGCTATTAAAGCATTTAATAATAAACAGACAAAACATAAAACATTAATTTTAATAACAGATGGCGAAGACCACGAACAGGCAGTATTAGAGGCAATAGAAGAAGCGAAAAAAAATGGTATAATAATTCATTGTATAGGAATAGGTGGAAGTTATGGAGTGCCAATTCCTATTCGTGATGCACAGGGCAATATAGTAAAATATAAAGAAGACAAAGCAGGTAATCAGGTATTGACGAAACTTGATATTTTATTATTACAAAAAATTGCGCTTGAAACAAATGGTTCATTTTATAATGCTACGCCAGATGAATTTGAAATTAAGAAGATTTATTCACAGATAGAAAATATGGATAAAAAAATACTTGAATCAAAACAAAATATTAGACATAATGATATTTACCAGTATTTTTTAATTTTTACAGTTTTATTTTTAATAATCGAAACATTTTTACCGATAAAATTATTTGCTTCACAAAAATATAATAAATTTATAGAAAAATAATAGATTTATGAAACGAATAATAATTATATTTTCTGTTTTTTTATTTTTTGTAAATTTTTTTTCGAGTGTAAAAAGTTTAATAGACAAAGGGAATAAATATTTCAAGAAGGGCGAATATAATAAAGCATTATCACAGTATAAAAAAGCATTAAAAGAAAAAAAAGATAGAGGAGAAATATATTATAACACAGGCAATAGTTATTACAAGACAGAAAAATATAGCGATGCAATAGAGATGTATCAAAATGTTTTATTTAATACAGAAGATAAAGATTTACTTGCAAAGACATATTATAATTTAGGTAATGCATATTTTAAATCAGGAAATTTTGAAGAAGCAATAAATAATTATATAAATGCTTTGAATATAAATCCTGATGATAAAGATGCAAAATATAATTTAGAATATGTAAAGAAGTTAAAAACAGAAGCAGACAAAAAGCAGTTAACCGATGAGCAGAAAGCACAAAAAGGCGAAAAAAAAGATAAAAAAGAAGAGAGTGGAAAAGGCAAAGAAAAAAAAGAGCAGCAACAGGCACAATCAAAACAGGCTGAAAAAGAAAAGGATAAAGAAAAGCAAAAAAAAGAGATAGAGCGATTTTTAGAGAATTATAGTGAACAAGAGAAAGAAGCATTAAAAAATGCAATGAGACAACAGAAGATGAATTTAGATGAAATAGAAAAAGATTGGTAACACGAAATAAATTTTTGTATTACTTATTATGATGAACAAAAAAATTTTTATTTTATTTATTTGTTTATATAGTTATTTATATGCACTTGATTTTATCAGTGAAGTGAACAGGACAAAATTAGGTTTATCAGAACAATTAATTTATACAATAAAAATAAGAGCAGGAGATGAAATAGGTAATGCACAATTAGTAAGGCCTGATTTTAAAGGATTTAGATTAATCCAGCAATCAGGACCATCAACAATGTCATCAATATCAATAATAAATGGTCGAATGACACGTTCTTATGAACGAACATATACATTTGTTTTAATACCAGAAGAAATAGGCGAATTTACAATTCAGCCAGCATATTTAATAATAGATAATCAAAAATATCAATCACAATCACACAGGATCACAGTAATAAAAGAAGCAGTAAAAATAGAAGATTTTTTTATAAAAGCAGAAATATCAAAGACAGAATGTTTTGTAGATGAGATGTTAATATATACAATAAAATTATTTTATCGTAGAGGAATTGATAATTTAGAATTAATTAAAGTTTCAGATTTTAATAATTTTATTAAAGAGAATTTAATTCAAACAAATAATGACAGAGAAATAACAACCACAGAATACAATGGCGTAAAATATAATGTTCAAAATATATTAAAATTTGCATTATTTCCAGTAAAATCAGGCGAATATATAATAGAAGAGCCAGTAGTGAGAACAATAATAGGTGATGGGTTTTTTAGACCTTTATCAACAAATATATTACGAGCAAATGAGAAATTTAAAATAATAGTAAAATCATTACCAGAACAAGGTCAGCCAAAAGATTTCAGTGGTTCGATTGGAAAAATAAAAATTTCACTTGAAGTAAAAAATTATAAAAAAGAAGTAAAAGTCGGTGAGTCAATAATAGCATTAGTAAAACTATATGGTGAAGGTAATGTAAAAGGTATAAAACTTCCTGTTGTTAGAAATAATGATTGGTTTAATTTATATGAACCATCAATAACAGAGAAAAAAGAAATAGTTGGCACAAAGATAACATTTGAAAAAGAATTGAAATATATTGTAGTTCCATCAAAAAAAGGTGAATACCAATTAGGACCTTTTGAATATATATTTTTCAATCCAGAAACAAAAAATTATGAGCGAGCAATTAGTAAGACTTTTTCATTTAATGTTTTACCAGGTGACAGAGATATAATTGCGCAACAAATCATATCAACAACATCAGGAACCATAACAACTCCTTTTGAAAGTAAAGAAAGTATAATGGTCAAAGAGAGTTTGAAATATATAAAAGAAGATAAGAAAAGATTAAAAAATTATTCATATTTAATATTATCAAAAAATTTTATAATATTAGAAAGTAGTGGTTTAATAGTATTTATATTATGTTCGATAATAAAAATAATTAATAGAATAAAAGAGAAAAAATTCGTAACAATAAAAAGTCGTAAAGCATTAAAAACAGCAAATAAAATCTTAAAAGGTGCAAAGAAAAATTTAGTAAAAAAAGATTATAACAAATTTGCCTATGAAATATCAACAGCATTATTTAAGTATTTTGGCGATAAATTTAATATTTCAAATTTAGGATTAACCACAGAAACAATAAAAGATTTATTAAAAGAAAGAGAAGTGCCAGAAGAACTAATAAATAAAATAATAAATTTATGTGCGAATTGTGATTTAATTAGATTCAGTCAATCATCATTACCAGAAAATAAATATAATGAAATTTATGAAGAAGCAGAAAAAACAATAGTTGAAGTGGAGAAATACATAAAGAAATGAAAAGAAAGATTTTTTTAATTATTTGTATATTTTATTTTTTAGTTAATAATATTATTTCAGCAGATGAAAAAATAATCGCATATTTTGAAGAAGGCAATAAATATTATAGAAATGGCGAGTATGATTCTGCTTTGATAATTTATAATAAGATAATAGAAAGTGGTTTTAAAAATCCTGATGTTTTTTATAACATAGGAAATTGTTATAATAATTCAGGTAAAATAGGGAAAGCATTATTATTTTATTATCGAGCAAATAGATTAAATCCTTCTGATAAAGATATTATTGAAAATATAAAATATTTGAATACGAGGATAAAAAATAAAAGACCTTATGAAGTTGATTTAATTAGTTATTCTTTAAATTTTATTACTTATTTATTTATTTGTTCGTCATTGTTATTTTTTATTTTATTAAGTGTTATATTATTTTTAGAACCACAATTATTTAAAACAATTTTGATTTATTTTACTGTGATTTTATTTTTTATAAATATTGGATTAGGTATATGGTTATATTTAAGATACGAGTATGAAATAATAAATAAAAAAGGAGTAATAATAGAAGAGAAAGTTGATGTAATGAGTGGACCGGGTCCAACTTTTTTAAAGAACACAGAATTATATGAAGGACTTGATGTTGATATAATTGAAGAGCGATATGATTATTATCGAGTAAAAGTATTTGGTAAAGAAATAGGATGGATAGAGAAGAGTTCAATAGATATAATTTAATAATTGAGAAAACAAATGGAAATAAATGAAAACGGTATTTATGCAATAAAATTAAGTCAGGTAAAAAATTTAGGGCAAATAACATTAAAAAAATTAGTTGATGTATTTGGTAATTATAAAAACATAGTAAATGCTTCGATTGATGAATTGACAGAAAAAGGTGGAGTAAAAAAAGAATTAGCAAAAAATATAGTAAATGTTCGAAATGATTTATATTTAAAAGAGATAGAAAAAATAATAAAAAAAGAAAGAGTAAAATTATTATTATATGGGACAGATGAATTTCCTGATTCGCTTGCTAATATCTATTATACGCCGTGTGTATTATACTACAAAGGTGAATATAAGAAAGAAGATTATAATGCAATAGCAATAGTAGGTTCACGAGTTGCAATAAATTATTCAAAGAAAATAACAGAAGAAATAGTAAGTGAATTAGCAGCACGCAGAGTAACAATAGTAAGTGGATTAGCACGAGGAATAGATACAATAGCACATTGGTCAGCGATAAAAAATAAAGGCAGAACAATAGCAGTATTAGGTTCTGGTTTGAATTGTATATACCCACCAGAAAATAAAAGATTAGCCGAAGAGATAGCCGAAAAAGGAATGTTAATTTCAGAATATCCATTAAATATCAAAGCAAGTGCGAAAAATTTTCCATTTAGAAATCGAATAATAAGTGGTTTATCATTAGCCACAATAGTAATGCAGGCAGCAGTAAAAAGTGGTGCATTAATAACAGCATATTTTGCATTAGAACAAGGTAAAGAAGTATTTGCATTACCGTATGAAATAACATCAAAATATGGAAAAGGCTGTAATGAATTAATAAAAAGAGGCGCATATTTATTTGAAAATATTATTGACATTTTTAATAATGTAAATTTTAAAAGAGAATATTTATGCGAAAGACAGGCAGAACAAAAAAGAGAAGAGCGTGAAATAAGATTAAATAAAGAAGAAGAAGAATTAATGAAATTTTTAGAAGAACGAAAATCAGTTGAAGAAATAGTAAATTATTTACAAAAAAGTATAAATGAAATAAGTATAATATTGTTAAAATTAGAGATGAAAGGATTAATAAGGAAATTAGCAGGTAATTATTATCAAAGTATATAAAGGAAAGGAAAGCGATGAAAGCAGAAAAAAAATTAATGATAGTAGAATCACCAACAAAAGTGAAGACATTAAAAAAATTTTTAGATAGTTCTTATGAAGTAGATTCAAGTTATGGGCATATAATGGATTTACCAGCAAAAGAATTTGGAATAAAAATAAGTGAAGATAAAATAATGCCAATATTTAAAATATTGCCCAAATCCAAAAGCAGAGTCAATGTATTAAAAGAGAAATCAAAAAAAGCAAATTTAATATTACTTGCCACAGACCCGGATAGAGAAGGCGAAGCAATTTCGTATCATTTAAAAGAGATATTAAGTAAAGAAGATAAAGAAAAAGAAATAAAGCGAGTAGAATTTAATGAAATAACGAAAAATGCAGTAAATAAAGCATTAGAGCATCCGCGCGACATTGATTTAAAAAAAGTAAAATCACAATTTACACGAAGAATACTTGATAGAATAGTTGGATATAAATTAAGTCCATTATTATGGCGAACAATTTCAATAAAAGGATTAAGTGCAGGCAGAGTTCAATCAGTGGCATTGCGATTAATCTGTGACCGCGAAGAAGAAATAAATAAATTTAAACCAGAAGAGTACTGGACAATAGAAGCAGAATTATTAGATAAAGAGTCAAATATAATAAAAGCAAAATTACAGAAATATAAGGAAAAAAAGATAAAGATAGAAAATGAAAGTGAAGCAAAAGAAATAGAGAAAATATTAAGAAAAGGCGAATTTATAATAGAAGGAATAAATAAAAAGAAACAAAAGAAAAATCCACCAGAACCATTAATAACCAGTAAATTACAACAATTAGCATACAATCAATTAGGTTTTTCAACAAAGAAAACAATGATGATAGCACAGCAATTATATGAAGGAATAACAATTAATACGAAAGAAGTAGTAGGATTAATAACATATATGCGAACAGACAGCACAAGGATAAGTGAAGAAGCGAAAGAAATGGCAAGAAAATATATAGAAAAAAAATATGGGAAAGAATATATAGGTGGAGATAAAGAGAAAAAGAGCAAGAAAAAGATACAGGATGCACACGAAGCAATAAGACCAACAAATATAGAATTAGAACCAGCAAAGTTAAAAGAGAATCTTACGAGCGAACAATATAAATTATACAATTTAATATGGAGACAATTTTTAATTTCGCAGATGGCACCAGCAGAAATAGAAGTAACAGAAATAAAAATAAATAATAGTGATTATATTTTTATAGCAAATGGACAGAAAGTTTTATTTGATGGTTATTTAAGGTTACAGGTAAGTGAAGAAAAAGAAGAGGGAATAATAATAAAAGCAAAATTAGAAGAAGGCGAGAAATTAGCATTAAAAGAATTATATTTAAAGCAAAATTTCACACAACCACCATCACGCTATACAGAAGCAACATTAGTGAAAACATTAGAAGAAAAAGGGATAGGCAGACCATCAACTTATGCAACAATAGTTTCAACAATACAGGAAAGGTATTATGTAGAAAAAGAGAACAGATATTTTAAACCAACATTATTAGGAATAGAAGTAAATAAATTAATGAAAGAATATTTTCCAGAAATAGTAGATGTAAAATTTACAGCGAATATGGAAAGTGAATTAGATAAAATAGAAAAAGATGATGCAGATTGGCAGAAAATATTGAATAATTTTTATCAAAATTTTATTAAAAAACTTAATGAAGTAATGGTAAAATTGAAAGAATATAAAAAATCAACAACAAAAGAGAGTGGAATAAAATGTGAAAAATGCGGTAGTGAAATGCTGATAAAATTAAATAAAAATGGTGAATATATAGCATGCTCAAATTTTCCAAAATGTCGAAATACCAAATCAATAACACGCGATGAAGATGGCACAATAAAAATAGTTGAGGTCGAATTTAGTGATAAGAATTGTCCAAAATGTAATGGTCGATTAATAATCAAAAATTCAAAAGGAGTAAAATTTTTAGCATGTGAGAATTATCCAACATGCAAATACACCGCACCAATAGGAATGGGAATAGCCTGTCCAAATAAAGATTGCGATGGTGAAATAATAGCAAGAGTAACAAAAAAAGGTAGAAAATTTTATGGTTGTTCAAAGTATCCAAAATGTAATTTTATCAGTTGGTATCCACCAATATTACAACAATGTCCAGAATGTGGTTCTTCATATTTAGTAGAAATAAAACAAAAAAACAAGATAAAAATAAAATGTCCAAATAAGGATTGTAAATATGAAATAATAAAGGGAGAAAAAGAAGATGAAGGTATTTTATGAAATACTTGGCTGTTGGAAAAATATATATGATAGTGAAGAAATGATAAGAAAATTAATAGATGATTTTCAGGTTGAGATAGTAAAAAAAATAGAGGAAGCAGATTTATGTATAATAAATACCTGTTGTTTTATAGATGAAGCGCGTGAAGAGAATTTAGAAATAATTGCATATTACAATAAAATAAAAGCAGAACATCCAGAAAAAAAAGTAGTTTTGTATGGCTGTTTTGTCCAATTATATAAAGAAGAATTACAAAAAGATTATCCACTAATTGATAAAATGTTTAAATTAAGTGAAAAAGAAGATTTATATAATTATATAAGAGAAATAAGTAAGGAGTTATCGCTGAATCTAATAAATAAAAAAATAGAAATAGCATATTTTATGCACCATATCCAATTTTTAAAAATTTCAGAGGGCTGTAATAATCATTGCAATTATTGTATAATACCATCAATTCGTGGTTCATTAAAATCAAAAGAAATAAGTGAAATAATAAATGAGATAAAAGAAAAGGAGAAAAAATCGCGAATAAGAGAATATATATTAATAGCACAGGATACAATGTCTTATGGAAAAGATAGAGGCGAGGAACATGGATTAGTGAATTTAGTAAAAGCAATATTAAAAGAATTAAAAGGAAAAAAACGATGGTTAAGAATAATGTATATGCATCCAAAAAATTTTGATTATGAAATATTAGAATTAATGAAGAATAGCAAAATAATTTGTAGATATTTTGATTTACCGATACAACATAGTGAAGATAAGATATTGAAATTAATGAATCGTGGTTATACAAAAAATGATATAATGAAATTAATAGAACGAATAAAAAAAGAGTTACCAAAATCATCAATAAGAACAACAGTAATAATTGGTCATCCAGAAGAGACAGAAGAAGATTTTGAAAATCTATATAATTTTTTAAAAGAAGGAAAAATAGATTTTTTTAGTTTTTTTAAATATTCACTTGAAAAATATTCAAAAGATTATAATTTATATAAAGATAATAAATTTAATAAAGAGATAATAGAAAGACGATTAGAAAAATTAGCAGAATTGCAATATGAATTAATACAAAAAGCAAGTAAGCGCTGGGAAAATGATACGAGAAATATAATAATAGATGAATATGATGAAGAAATGAAAAAATATTTAATTCGTTCAGAATTTCAGGCACCAGAAATAGATGGTAATTTTAAAATATCACTTTCTGAAATTAAAGATTTAAATTTAAAAGTTGGTCAAATTTATTGATAATAAAAAGGAGTAAAAAAGATTTGAAATTACCAAATCATTTAACACTTGCTCGACTATATTTAACTTTTATTTTTATTATTTTATTTAGTATTGATTCTGTTTATACTTATTATTATGGACTTGTAGTTTTTATAATAGCAGCAATTACAGATATATATGATGGTCGGCTGGCAAGGACATATAAAATGATTTCAAAATTTGGAAAGATAATGGACCCTGTTGCTGATAAGATATTAACCTGTGCAGGTTATATAATAATAGTAAAATCAAAAATTGTTAATATACCAGCAATACCAGTTATTCTGATACTGATGCGTGAATTTTTTATTACAGGCTTAAGAACAATAAAAGCAGGCGAGGGAAATATAATAGCAGCGAATTTATCAGGAAAAATAAAGACAACATTTCAATTTATCGCATTAATTACTATACTTGTGATAATAGTAATAAAAAAATGGTTTTTACAATTTATGCCTGATTTTAAATATGAATTTTTTTATTTAATAAAAGAACCATTATGGTTAAAATATTTATTTGTTTTTTGTAATTATGCACCTGTTATTCTTATTTATCTTGCTATGATAACAACTATTTATTCTGGTTATATTTACTTTCGAAATTATAAAGATGTATTTGATGGTTGATTTTGTGGATAAAAATACTTTAAACAAATTTATTACAATTCAAAAAATTTTTTATGTTTTATAATTCAAATAATAATTTAATAAATTTTATACTTGATTTTATTTATCCACAATATTGTTTAAAATGTGGTCAACATTTTCCTGTTATTACCAATCAGTTTTATTGTAGTGATTGTTTATTAGAAAATATAAAATTTATAAATCCGCCATATTGTTATAAATGCGGTAAAAAAGTACTTGATGAATTTGAAAATTATGTTGAAGAAGAGAAAAAAATAATTTGTAAAGATTGTAAAGAAAATAAAATCTATTTTGATTCTCTTCGTTCAGTTGTTTTTTACGAAGATATAATAAAAGAACTAATCCACTTCTTTAAATACAAAGGATATACAAATTTAAAAAAGTTTTTAAGTTTATTTATTATAACATATTTAACAGAAGATAGTTTTTATAAAGATAAACAATTTGATTATATAATACCAGTTCCATTACATAAGACAAAATATGAAGAACGTGGATTTAATCAAACATTATTAATAGCAAAAGAGGTATCAAAAGTATTAAAAATACCAGTATTAGATAATTATCTAATAAGAATAAAGAAGACAGAATCACAATTTAATTTAAAAAGGAGCGAACGAATAGAGAACATAAAAGGAGCATTTGATGTAGAGAACGAAAAAAAGTTAACAGAAAAAAAAATATTATTAATAGATGACATATCAACAACAAATATAACAATAAATGAATGTAGTAAGATATTAAAAGAAAAAGGAAGTGCAAAAAGAATAGATACAATAACAATAGCACACGGTAGATAAAATGAAATTCATAAAATTAATATTAGTAATTTTATTATTACCTTTTTTTTGGGCAATAAATTATAATGGAATAATAATTATTAGTAAATATTTTATAAGTTTGCAATATAAATATTTTTATATTGGTTTTATTTCGTATATTTTTCTTTATCTTATTTTATTTAAAAATTTTTTTAATTTCATAGAAACATTTGAACATGAATTAACACATATGGTAGTTTCATTTTTATTTTTTAAAAGAGTATTTTCATTTCAAGCAACAGATAAGCGCGGTGGTAATGTTACTCATACATCAGGGAATTTTCTTATTTCGCTTGCACCTTATTTTTTGCCATTATTTACAATTTTTTTTTTAATATTAAAACCATTTATGATTTCAGCAACTTATAATGTATTAGATTTTTTAATTGGTTTTACATTAGCATTTCATTATGTTGGGTTAATTAAAGAATTTCGCTTTTATCAGCAGGATATAAAAATGCAGGGCAAAATATTTTCTACAATAATTATTATAACATTTAATATTCTTTTTCTGCTTTTAGTTTTTTATTCATTGAATAATAATTTAGAAAAAATACTTGATTTTTTAAAAACAGTATTTTACTATTCAATAAATTATTATAAGAGTTTATATTATGAGATAAAAAAAGATTTAAATAAAATAGTTAAGGAATGGAGGTAAAAGCAAATGGATTATACAATGAAAGAAAAGGATGGTATAGTAATAATAGTACTAAAAAATAATTTTTCTAAAAATGTAGTAAAAGATGTAAATAAGGAGATAGAAAAAATAATAGAGCAAAAGAAGGATAAAATATTATTTAATTTAGAACAAACAAATTTTATTGATTCAACAGGATTAGCATTAATGATATCAACAGTAAAGCAATTACAGAATTCAAATGGACAGGTAAAATTTTGTGGAATAAATCAAAATGTAAAACAGTTATTAGATGTAACGCGATTAAACCAGTATTTTGATATTTATGATAATGAACAGGAAGCAATAGAAACATTTAAATAAAAAGGTGGGAGTAATTATGCCATATAATATTTTGATAGTAGATGATTCAGCAACAATGCGAATGTTAGTTAAGATGACATTAAAAACATTTCCAGATATTAATACATTTGAAGCAAAAGATGGAGTAGAAGCAATAGAGATATGTGCGAATAATAAAATGGATTTAGTAATAACAGATTTGAATATGCCAGAAATGAATGGTTTTGATTTTATAAGATATTTAAGAAAAAATCCAAATTATAAAGATGTTCAGATAATAGTATTATCAACAGAAGGACGCGATGATGATAAAGAGCAAGCAATGCGATTAGGCGCAAATGATTATATAGTCAAACCATTTCAACCATTTCAATTACAGGCAAAAGTAAAAAAGATATTAAATTTATAAGGAGAAAAAATATGAATGGTGAAATTGATAAACAAATGTTAGATGATTTTTTAGTTGAGGCAGATGAACATATAGTAAATTTAGAGCAAAATTTATTGGAGATTGAGAAAACTCCTGAAAATACAGATACAATAATAAATGAGATATTCAGGTCAGCACATACAATAAAAGGTATGTCAGGAATGATGGGCTTTATGAATTTGAATTCATTAACACATAAAATGGAGAATGTACTTGATAAAATCAGAAATAAACAATTATTGCCATCACATCATATTATTGATGTTCTCTTTTCCTGTCTTGATTCAATAAATGCAATAATGAAATCAATAAAAGAGACGCAGAGTGAAGGAAATATAAATATTGAAAATTTAATAAAAAAACTTGAAAATATACTTGAAGGTAAATTTGAAGAACCAAAAAAAGAAATAGAGATAAGAACAGAAGAAACGAAGAAAAAAGAAGAAGAAAAAAAGGAAGAAGAAGAGGAAACAGTTGATAGTTTATATCAAAGTGAAGAAGCATTAAACTCATTTAAAATAGAGGCACTTGAAATAATAGATAAATTTACATCAGATGTAGAAGAGTTGGGAAATGATTTAGAAAATTATTCGCCTGAAATAATAAATGATATATTTAGAAGAATGCATACATTAAAAGGATTATCAGCAATGTTTGGTTTTAAGAAAATCTCAAAATTTGCCCATCAACTTGAAAATATCCTTGAGACAATAAAAAGTAAAAGATTAAAATTGGATAATAATGTTTTTGAATTTTTAATTAGTTGCTCTGATTTATTTTATGCTTTATTATCAGATGTAGAAAATAAGACAAATACAGTTGATTTAAGTAATGCGTATAAAATAATCGAACAAATTACCTCAACAATAATTAATATAAAAGAAAAAATATATGAAATTCCAGATAATTTATATAAATTACTAAACAATGAAGATTTGAATAAATTAGTAGCAGGCTATGAAAAAAATAAGAAATTATATAAAATAAAAGTAATGATAAAAGAAGAAAAAATAGATGTAGAAGCAATAAAAGTATTTACGGACAAATTAGCATTATTTGGCGAGATAATTTTGATTACGCCAGATTTTGAAGCAATACCTGATATAAAAGATTTTAAAGAAGAAATATATTATTTAAAATTAGTAGTTTTATTATTATCAGATGATGAAATAAAAGTATTAAAAGAAATATTTGGCGAGGATATAGATTCAATAGAAGAGATAAAAAAGCGAAAGATAAAGAAAGCAAAAGAGCCAGTATCAGCAAAAGTAGAAAAAGAAATAGTAGAAAAAATAAAAGAAGATGTAAAAGAAAAAGTAATCAAGGGTGAGGTAAAAGAAGTGAAGGGCGAACAACAAGTAGAAGCAAAAAAAGATATTGCTGCGCAGCCAATTGCAGCCAGCGAAAAAGAAAAAGTAAGTGCAACAGTAACAAAACCAGCATCATTATCATCAAATACAATAAGAGTTGATATTGAGCGATTGGATAAATTGATGAATTTAGTAGGTGAATTAGTGATAGATAGAACGAGATTGGTGCAAATAATAAATAAATTAAAGGTACAATTTGAAAATGAATTATTAATATCAGATTTAAAAGGGACAACAGAACGAATGGCGCGTGTGACAAATGAATTACGCGAAGCAATAATGCAAACACGGATGGTGCCAATAGGAAATGTATTTAATAAATATCCACGAGTGGTGCGCGACCTTGCAAAAGCGCGTGGCAAAATAGTAAATTTAGAAATATATGGTGAGACAACAGAATTAGATAAAACAATAATAGAAGAAATTAGCGATCTATTAATTCATTTAATACGAAATGCAATTGACCATGGTATAGAAGATGCAGAAACAAGAGTAAAGAAAGGAAAGAAAAAAGAGGGAAAATTAGTATTAAATGCATTTCATGAAGGCAATCATATAATAATAGAAGTAGAAGATGATGGTGCTGGTATAGACCCGGAAAAAATAAAGAAATCAGCAATAAAAAAGGGAATAATGACTGAAGAAGAATTAAAGAAGATGAGTGAGAAGGAAATAATACAAATAATTTTTCGAGCAGGTTTTTCAACAGCAGAGAAAGTAACAGATTTATCAGGTCGAGGCGTAGGAATGGATGTAGTGCGAGAGAACATAAAGAAGTTAAATGGAATAATAGAAATTGAGACAGAAAAAGATAAAGGCACAAAATTTATAATAAAATTACCATTAACACTTGCAATAATAAATGCATTATTAATAAAAGTAGGCGAACAGATATTTGCAATACCATTAGCACAGGTAATAGAGAGTGTAATAGTAAAACCAGAAGAAATAAAGACAATAGAAGAACAGGAAGAAGTAGTAATATTAAGAGACCAGGTAGTATTATTAATAAGATTAAGTGAATTTTTCAAGATACCAATTGAGAAAAAGGAACAGAAAAAAATCTTTATAGTAATAGTAGGAGTAGCAGAAGAGCGATGTGGCTTTATTGTTGACAGTTTATTAGGACAGCAGGAAATAGTAATAAAATCGCTTGATACAGAAATGATAAATTCAAAAGGAATAGCAGGAGCAACAATACTTGGCGAAGGAAATGTTGTATTAATACTTGATGTAGCAGCATTATTAAATGAAAATAAGAAGCGAAAAGAAGCAATGATAAGTAGTCAAGCAGCAATGGCTTAATTATGTGATTGACTGATCAGGATATGATAAGCGAGTTAATAAAAAGATATGTTGTGAAAGTAAATTTTTTATAGAAAGAAAGAGGTGCTGTTTCATTTAATTAAGATTATAATTTTTCACAGTTAATGAAAGAGAAAAATAAAATAAAAAATAAAATAAAAAGGAGAAAACAAAAATGGAAAACATAATTGCAGAACAAACAAAAATAAAAAAAGCAAAAGAAAAAGAAATATTAATATCAGAAGATTATGAAATGTATGTTGGCTTCATATTAGGACAGGAAGAATATGGTATAGACATAAAATTAATAAAAGAAATAATCAGACAAACCGAAATAACATCAGTTCCAAATGTTCAGGAATTTATTATTGGAGTAATAAATTTGCGTGGAGAAATTGTGCCATTAATTGATTTAAGGAAAAGATTTAAAATGAAAGAAATAGAAAGAGATAAAAATATGCGAATAATAGTAGTAGAGGTAAATGGGAAACTTGTTGGATTATTAGTTGATAGAATAACAGAAGTAGTAAAGATAACGAAGAATCAGATAAGTCCACCGCCGCAAATGACGAGTTCTGCATTAAAAGAATATATAACAGGCGTAGCAAAATTACCAAACAGAATAGTATTATTAATTGATATAGCCAGAATAATAAAATTAATAAAAAATTAGAAAATGGAGAAAAAATAATGGATGAATTACAGATATTTATAAATAATTTAAAAAGCGAAAATGAAGAATTAAGGCGCCAGACAGCAGAAATGCTTGGTAATATAGAAGAGCGGGAAGCAACAGACGCTTTAATTGCAGCATTTGATGATAAAAGTTGGCGAGTTCGAAAAACAATAGTTGATTCATTAGGTAAATTACGGGATATTCGTGCTATATATAAATTAATCGAAGCATTAAAAGATGAACAGATAGAAGTTCATAGTGCAGCAATTGATGCAATAGTAAAATTAGGAGAAGAAGCATTACCATTTTTAGTGCCTTTATTTAAAGAAAAAAATGCTGATATTCGAATATTAGTTGCAAATATTTTTGGTTTTATTGCAGCACCAAATTCAAGTCAATTTTTATTACCATATATAAATGACGAAGATTTAAATGTTCGCTATGCAATAATTGAATCACTTGGTAAAATAAAAGATAAAGTTGCAGTAAATATATTATTAGACCAATTAAAAAAAGATGATATGTTTATTCAAATACCAGCAATAATAGCATTAGGTGAAATAGGAGATGCAAGTGCTGTTGATTATTTAATATCATATTTAAATAATGAATTTTTGGCACAATCAATAATAATAGCCCTTGGCAAAATAGGTGATGTAAAAGCAATTGCACCATTAAGTTTATATTTAAAAGATAATATTGATAAAGATTTATTTTTAGCAGCAATCACATCATTGTTTCAAATATATAATAAATTAATATCGTATAATGATGAAGAAGAGATTGATTTATTGAAAAAAATAATAGAAGAAAATAAAAGTGAGACATTTATAAAGAGATTAATATCCCAGGCAAATTCAAACGACGAATTTGTTCAGCGTGCTTGTTTTACTTTTTTAAGTTGGCTTGTAGATGAAGAAAGCAGTAAATTTTTGATAGAATTTTTAAAAATAGAAAATTTAGCAGAAGAAGTAGAAAAAACAATAATAGAGTTAAAAAAGATATGTGAAAAAGAATTAATAAAAAATTTGAAGAATAGTGATTATGTGATAAGAAAGCGATGTGCAAAAATAATTGGATATATTGGTCTGGATGAAGCAGTTGATAATGTTATAGAATTATTAAATGATGAAGTATTAGATGTTCGCTTAACAGCAATTTATTCGCTTGGCTGGTTACAGGCAGAAAAAGCAATAGATAAATTATTTAAATTATATGAAGAAGGTAATGAAGAAATCAGGCATGCAATAGTAGGTGCTTTTAGTATAATAATATCAGATAAGATAAAAGAATGGGCGATAAAATTGTATGAATCAAGTGATTATAATAAACGAATAGATGCAATAAATATCCTTGGATTATACAATATGGATGATACAATACCAATAGTAAAAAGAGCATTTTCAGATGAAAATGGAAATGTACGTAAAGCAGCAATTAAATTGTGCTTTTTAATAAAAAATGAAGAATATATAGAACCATTATGCAAATTATTATTTGATAATGATATGCAAATACGAGAAATGACAGCAAATGCGCTTGGTTATCAAAACAATCCAGCAGCATATGAATATATAATCAAAGCACTGGAAGATGAAAATATGTGGGTAAAATTTTTTGCAATTAAGACCCTTGGTATATTAAATAATAGAAATGCAATACCATATATATTAAAATATATAGATTTTGAAGCAGGTAATGTGCAGATAGTAGCAATAGAAGCATTGACTAAATTAAAAGCAAATATACCAATGGAGAAAGTAATAGAAAAATTAAATTCAGGTGATAGTGATATAATAGTAGCAATATTAAATTACATAGGAGAATTAAAATTAAAAAAATATTCCATAAATATAATAGGGTTATTGAATAATGAAAAATGGATAATACGAAAAGCAGCAATAGAATGTATGGGGAAATTAGAATTGAAAAATTATACAGAAGATATAAAACAGCGAGTATTAAAGGATAGTGAAATAATAGTAAGACGCACTGCATTAGAAATTTTAGGAAAGTTAAATATAAAGCGATATTTATTATTTATAATTGAGCAACTTGAAAATAGTGAATTTCACGATATAGTAAATAAATTATTAAGCAAACCAATAGAAGTATTGCCAAAAATAATAAGAGATAATTATAATAAATTTTCAATAACATTAAAAGGACATATAGCAGATATATTAAGTAATTATGAAAAATGTGAAATATGTGAAGATATATTGATAAAAATGCTATTTGAAGAAGATACGAATATAAAGAGAAAAGCAATAATAGGCTTACGAAAAATAAAGAGCCAGAAAGCAATCAAACATTTATTGCCACTCGCATATCCGGACAACACAATAGTAAAATTAGCACGAGAAGCATTATTAGAATTAAGAAATATATAAGGAGAAGATATGTCAATAAATATTCAAGTCAACAAGATGACAGATGAAGAGTTTAAATTATTAAGTGAGTTTATTCTTGAAATAACAGGATTATATTATCCAGAAAGTAAGAAATATATAATTGAGGGTAGATTAAGCAAGTTCGTCCAAAATTTAGGATTTAATAATTTTAAAGATTATTATTATTATTTAAAATATGATGTAAAAAAAAATGAAGAGATAAAAAAGATAATAGAAGAATTAACAACGAATGAGACATATTTTTTTCGAGAAATAAATCAAATAATAGCATTGCGGGATGAGATTTTTATGCCAATGTTAAATGAGAAAAAAAAATCATTTGCAATAGATAAAAGGATAAAGATATGGTCAGCAGCGTGTTCAAGTGGCGAGGAGCCTTATACAATTGCTATGCTATTAAATGAAACAAATAGTCCAGAAATAAAAAATAATTTTACAATATACGCAACAGATATATCAAATGAGATGATAGCAAAAGCAAAAAAAGGTGTATATCGCGATTTTTCGTTTCGTTCAACAGAACAGAAATATCTTGAAAAATATTTCATAAAAGTAAGTGAAGGTTATAAAATTAAAGATGAGATACAGAAATATGTTACATTTGAAATAGTAAATTTTCTTGATAAAGTAAAGATGAATTCATTAAAAAATTTTGATATTATATTTTGTCGAAATGCTTTAATATATTTTAATGAAAAGACGAAAAAAGAGGTAATAGATAGTTTTTATAATTCATTAAATAAAAATGGAATATTCTTTTTAGGACATAGTGAATCGTTATTCAGGATATCAACAGCATTTGAATTAGTGCAATTTAAAAATGCATTAGGTTATATAAAGAAGTGAAAATAAAGCAAATAGATAATATTTAAATAATTAAAAATTCAATGTTTTTAAGGAGTACTCGCAGAATGGAAATTAGAAGCAAGATAAGATTACTAATTGTAGATGATTCAAATTTTATGCGACAGGCACTTGCAAATATGTTATCATCAGAACACGATATAGAAATAATAGATTTTGCAACAAATGGTGTTGAAGGAGTAGAAAAAGCAATAAAATTAAAACCTGATATTATTACGCTTGATGTAGAAATGCCAAAGATGAATGGCATAGAGGCATTAAAACAAATAATGAAAGAAGCTCCAACACGTGTGATTATGGTTAGTTCATTAACAATTGAAGGCTCAAAAATAACATTTGAAGCACTTGATAATGGAGCACTTGATTTTATCGCCAAGCCAGGTTCTTTTGTAGCAGTTAATATCCAGAACATAAAAAATGAGTTAGTAAAAAAGATACACGAAGTAATGCAGATTTCTATTACATCAATAATCCAAAAACAAAAGACAAAAAAATTCTTTGATGAAACATTTTTTGCATCTTTAAAGGCAAAGCCACGAGTAGCAAAAACATTAAAATATAATGTAATAGCAATAGGGACTTCAACAGGTGGCCCCCCTGCATTAAATACAGTTTTAACAAAATTACCTGCTGATTTTCCTGTTGGTTTATTAATAGTGCAGCATATGCCAGTAGGTTTTACAGCACCACTTGCAGAACGGCTTAATTCTGTTTGTAGTATAAAAGTAAAAGAAGCAGCCACAGGCGATATTGTAAAACCTGGTCTTGCTTTAATTGGAAAAGCTGGAACACAATTCTCTTTAAAGAAAAAAGGAGGTGAAATAGAGATTATTTTATTACCAAAAGATGAAAAAGAATTATTTAATCCATCAGCAGATATTTTAATGAGTGAAGTAGCGAATGTTTATGAAGGTGCTTCAATTGGTGTAATAATGACTGGTATGGGAAAAGATGGTTCTGTTGGTTTAAAAAAGATGAAAGAAAAAGGTGCGTATAATATTGCAGAATCAGAAGAAACAGCAGTTGTTTTTGGTATGCCAAAAGTAGCGATTGAAGTTGGTGCAGTAGATAAAGTTTTACCTTTACCAAAAATACCAGAAGAATTAGTCAGGATTTTTTATTAAAAGTGGACATTTTATTATGTAACATATTAAATTTAAGGAGGTAATTTTTATGTTAGAAAATTTAAAATTAAAAACAAAATTATTTGGCGGGTTCGGAAGTGTGCTTGGCCTTTTATTAATTATTGCAATTGTAAGTATTGTTATGCTTAATAATATTTCCAATTCAGTGCCTAAAATAGAGCATGGTTTAAAGGCAGAAGCATTAATTTCATAATTAACAATAAGGTTACGAACATTAACAAATATATTTCAGACAAAAGAAGAAAGAATAAAAACTGTTGAAAATTTTTATGAGTTTAGAAAAAAATATCAGGAAGAAATGAAACAGTTTGAGAAATTAGCTGATAAAGAAGAAAAGAAAATATTAGAAGAATATAATACAACAGTAACATCATGGGCAGAAGTAAATAATAAGATATTAAAAATGAATGAAGAAATAGTGAATCGTGAAATAATAAATCCATTTGCAATGTTAGCAGATATAGAAAAGCTAAAATTAGCACATTATATGTTACTTCGAAAAGTATTAGAATCAATAATAACCAGAAAAACATTTGAAGGAGGAACAGACCCGACAATCTGTGCATTTGGTAAATGGCTGAATGAAAAAGGGAAGAATATAAAGAATAAAGTATTATTGGAAAATATTCAGCAAGTAATGGAAGCACATAATAATTTTCATCATAGTGTAGCAAATATACAAGAAGAATTAAAAAAAGGAAATAGTGAAGCAGCACTAGCAATATATAATAAAATAACAATGCCAAATATGAATAAAGTATTTGAAGTATTTGAAAAAATGAGTGATGAATGCGAAGAGATAATAAAATTATATAATGAAATGGGTGAATTGATAAATAAAGAAAGCAGAGAGTTACAGAATAAGACATTTGAAAAAATGGATAATATTGTAAATCAAGTTGATGAAAATATAGATAATACATTCCACACAGCATTACTAACAGTAATAATAATTTCAATCATAGCAATAATAATAGCAATAGTATTATCACTAAAAATAACGAATGGAATATTAAAACCAGTAATGAATATAGTAGAAGTAATACAGAAAGTAGGAGTTGGTGATATGACAGCAAATTGTAAAGTAATGGGTAAAGATGAAATAGGAGAATTAGCAGCCGATGTAAATAAGACAATAGCAACGATAGGTAATTTAATAGGTAAAGTAAAAGGAGCATCAGAGAATGTATTAAAATCAAGTGAAGTAGTGAGCGAGAAAATAGCACAAGTATCGAGTGCATCAGAAGAGACAGCCTCAAGTGTGGAACAAACCTCAGCATCAATCGAAGAGTTTAATAATACAATATCATCAATAGGGAATAACATAGAGACCCAATCAGCAGCAGTGAGTCAGACGACATCATCATCAACACAGATGGCAAATGCAGTAAAGCATATATCAGATAGTGCAACAGATGTGAAGAAAGCAGTAGACCAGGCATCAAGTGCAATAGAAGAAATGATGAGTAATATAGCAGCAATATCAGATAATATAGAGGTAGTAAATAAAGCAGCGAAAGCAAGTGGGGAAGCCGCCCGAGCAGGCAATGAAGCAGTGCAGAAATCGAGTGAAGGAATGCAGAAGATAAAGAGCAGTATGGAACGATTGGTGAGTGTGATAAGTAATTTAGGGACAAGTGCAGCAAACATAGGAAATATAATAGAAGTAATTGATGATATATCAGAACAGACAAATTTATTAGCATTAAATGCAGCAATAGAAGCGGCGCGCGCTGGCGAGCACGGGAAAGGGTTTGCAGTAGTAGCAGATGAAGTGCGAAAGTTAGCAGAGCGAAGTGCAAAAGCAACAAAAGAAATAGGCGGAATAATAAAAGGAATCCAAAATGAAGTAAGTGCAGCAGTGAAATCAACAGAAGAAGGAGCAATATTAGCAGAAGAAGGAGTAAAAGCATCACAGAATGTAGCGGAAGCATTAAAGAATATAATAGGAAGAGTAGACGAAATGTTAAAATTATTTGAGCAAGTAACAATAGCAATACAGGAGCAAAACAAAGCAAGCAGTCAGGTAATGAAACAGGTTGAATTAGTCAACTCATTATCAAGCCAGATGCAAACAGCAACAGTAGAACAGGCAAAAGGCGTAGAAGAAATAGTAAAAGCAATGGATAATGTAAATAATATAACAGAGCAAATAAAACAATCAATGGTAGAAATGGTAAATGGCAGCAAGCAGATAGCAACAGCAATGGAAGAAATAAATAAAGCATCACAGAATAATGCCAAGACAGTAGAAATAGTAAATAATGAAGTTCAGAATATGAAGCGAATATCCGAAGATTTAGGGAAGATGGTCGCAGTGTTTAAAGTAAAAGTAGTAGAAAATATTGAGAAAGGAATAAAAGAGATATAAATAGAAGTGCAGAGTGAAAAGTGCAGAGTAGAGAGTTCACAGAGTGCAGAGTTTTTAGTGCGAGGCAAAAGGAGTAGTTTTTGTAATTAGTGTTTATTCGTGTTATCCGTTTTATTAGTGGCAAAAAAGTGGTTGAAAAGTTAGCAAAAAAAACAAGAACGAAGTTGTTGTAATTTATATATCCGCAGGTGAAAACCTGCGGATATAATGCCACAAAAAACCTACCGCTGAAAAGGGTTGAAATTGTTTTATTGCAGAGTGCAGGGTGAATAGAACAGAGTGCAGAGTTTTTAGTGGGATGTAAAAGAAGTAGTGTTATTTGTAATTAGTGTTTAATCGTGTTATTCATTTTATTTGTGGTAAAAAAGTGTGAGAAAAGTTTGCAAAAAGATAGTATAAAAATTATAGATACAATAGAAATATCAAAAAAATATGGAAAAAATAAAAAAGATAATCAAAATTGATTTATATGAAAAAATAATAGAAGATGAAAAAAAAATAATATTAAGAATAATAAAGAATATAATACTATTCATTGTAGTATTAATAAAAAAATTTCGTGAAGATAAATGTATATTAAGAGCATCAGCATTAGTATATACTACATTATTAGCAATAATACCATTATTAGCGATAGGCTTTTCAGTAATAAAAGGCTTTGCATCTCAATTAAAATATAATGAAATAATAAAAAAATTTTTAATGCCATTAGGCGAACAAGGCGAAAAATTAGCCAATAAAATAAATTATTATGTAAATAATACAGATTTTAGTAGTATAGGAATAATAGGATTTATTTTTTTAATAATGACAATAATCTCGACAATGAGTAATATAGAAAAAACATTTAATGAAATATGGGGAGTCAGGAAATCAAGAAATATATTAAAAAAAATACCGGATTATTTAAGTGTAACAATAATAGGACCAACATTATTTATAGTAAGTATGAGTTTAATAATAACAAATGAATTAAAGTTTTTATTACCTGTAATTATAATAAAAATACTATCAATAATACCAGAATTTATGCCGTATCTTGTAATAGTATTCACAATGACATTTATTTATATCTATATACCAAATACAAAAGTAAAATTAATACCAGCATTATTAGCAAGTATAATAACTGGATTTATCTTTATACAAAATCAAATATTTTATACATATTTTACAATTATATCAGTCAGATATAATGCAATATATGGAGTATTTGCACAAATCCCATTATTTTTAATTTGGCTCTATTTATGCTGGATAATAATATTATTAGGCGCAGAGTGCGCTTATGTATTTCAAAATTTTAAAAGTTATACGATGAAAATTGGTTTAAAGACAAAAAATCTTTCTTTTATAGAAATTGAAATTATTTCTATTATTATTTTAAATTATCTAAGCGAAGCATTTAAAAATGATAAGATATTATATTTATCCAAAATAACGGAAAAAATAAAAATACCCGAACTAATAATAAAAGAAGTATTAATAATACTGAAAAAATTAAAATATATAATACTAAAAGAAGAAGAAGAAACACAGATAGTAGCAACGAGAAATCTGATGACATTAAAAATAAAAGAAATAATCGAAAAATTAAGTAAATACAAAGAGGATAGAGAGAATTTATTAAAAGAAGAAGTATATAATAAATTTATAACATATCTAAAAGAAAATAGCGACAAAAACTTAGGAGAACTAAATATCAGCGAAATAGAAAAAGAATTAATAATAAATTAATCTTTATTCAAATTACCATCAGCATATTTTTCCATAGCCCATTGAAAAATAGTGCCTTTGGTAGTGTCATTAAATAAACCAACAATACCAGAAGTAATATCGTGAGTATAATAATGTGTTCGTTCAATCCAATTTTTTCTAATGCCTTTTCCAAAGATAACTAATGGCACGCGCATAACTTCTTCATCATTCCATTTAGCGACACTATGTCTGCCTTCATCAGTCATACCGTGATCAGCAACGACAATAAGAATATAATTATTTTTTGCACACCATTCAAGAGTATTAATAAGATGCTGTAATAGATTATCACAGTTTTTAATAGCATGGACATAAGGACTACCATAATGATAGATATGTTTTTTATGGTCACGGCAATAATGTGCTGATTCATCAGGTTCAACAAAATAAACAAAAGTGAAATCATATTTAGGAATCATTTTACAACCGACATCCATTCTCAATTTATCAGGATATTGAATACGATGAAACATCAATTTACCTTTTTCAGCAGGGGTACCGTATTTTAGAATTCTTTGCTCTTCTTTGCGATTATATAAAATATCGCCAATGTAATTACAATGTGGTATCCAATCAGGCACACGATGAATACCTTCTTCTGGATAACCGACGAAACAGGATTTAATCTGCCCATTAGATTTTTCGTGTAAAGACATAGAAATAAATTTACCGTGTTTATCTTTCATAATTCTACCAACAGCCATTGGAGTAAGAACAGGTGTGTGAGTAAAAACATTAGTATAAAAAGTTCCATTTTTAATTAAATAATGAATATTAGGAAGACCCATCCATTGATGAACTTTAAAAATAGCATCAAAACGGACACCATCCCATAAATTTAAAACAACTTTTAAACCTTTTTGTAATTTCATAAAACCTCCTTAAAAAATTTTTTAAAATGATATTTTAAATTATAAAAAAAGTCAATAAAAAAATAATTGACATAATAAATATTTTATGAGATAATAAAATAGATGAAAGTAAAAATATTATTAATAATTTGTATATCATATTTATACGGATGTGTAATAACACAGGAAGGTACAATAAATAAACATATAAACTTACCAGAGAATATAAAAAAGATATATGTGCCAGTTTTTAAAATAGGATTAAATGTCTATGATCCGAATATAAATTATCTATTAACACAGGAAATAGTAACACAATTTAATTTAGATGGGAGTTTAATAGTAGTATCAAAAGTAGAAGAAGCAGATGCAATTATAGATGGAGTGGTGAAAAATTACATAAAAGAAGCAATCGAATTTGATGAACAGAATTTGCCAATATTATATAGAGTAAGTATAGAAGCAGAAATAACATTTCGAGATAATAAGAATGGTCAGAAATTATGGAGCGATAATGAAGAAAAATTATATGCAATAACTACATATTCTGATAGAGTACCACCAATAGAAACAGAATTTATAGCACAAAAAAGAGTGATAGAAGAATTAGCAATAAAAATAGTGCGCCGCGCAATATATGGTTGGAGCGATTTAAAAAAAGAATGAAAAAAAAGAAAAATTTTTTTATATTGGTTGGAGAAGAAGAGAGTAGAAAAAAAGAGAGAATAGAAGAGATAATCAGGAAATATACAGAAAAAGATATATTTGGTTCATTATCATTAAAAATAATTGATTGTGAAAATGAGAGTATAGAAAATATATTATCAGAATTTAAAGTGTTGCCATTTGGAGCGAGTGGGAAAACAATAGTGTTAAATAATTTTGACGAAATAGTAAAAGAAGAAAAAAAATATAAATTATTTTTAGAATATCTGAATGCACCGTATGAAAATATAATACATATAATTGAAGGAAAAAATTTAATAGAAGAGAAGAAAAAAATAAAAGAGATAATGAAAAAAATAGAAGAGCAAAATATTGAAATAGAAGAATTCAAAGAATTAAATAATAAAGAATTGAATAATTATATAAGAGGTGAATTAAAAAAAGAGAATATCAAATATGAAGAAGGTGTTGTCAGTAAATTAATAGAGTATACAAATAATAATTTTTTATATTTAAGAGAAGAGTTAAATAAGTTGATAAACTATGGAAAAACAAAAGGCGAAATAAGAGAAGAAGATGTAGATTTAATGATAGAAAATATAAGATTGGATATAATATTTAATATGATAGATGAATTAATAGTGAATAGAAATTATAATGAATTTATAAAATTATTAAATAAAGTAAAAGGCGATGCGAATTATCCGAGTGCGCATTTATTAGCAATATTAGATAATATAGAATTATTATATTATTGTAAAGCGAGAGGAATAGAAACACAGCAAAAGATAGCAGGAGAAAAAGAATTAAATATAAATATTAAACGAGCATATTTTATAGAGCAGAAAATCAGACGAATAAAAGATTTGAGTATATTTAAAAGAATAATAAAAAATATAAGGAAAATAGATGAAGTGATAAAGACGAGTTATTATAAAAATGTAGATTTATTATTTGAAGAAATATATGTATGAGAAAAAAGAAAATAGAAGATATACTATTCTACATAGCAATAATAGTCATAATAATTTTGTTTGTAAATGAAATAATACAGTTTATAAAGAGTTCATCAGCAGAAGAAATATTAAAAACAATAGCAGAAGGAATGGAATATATAAAATTAAATCAAACGGGGTTTTATTGAATAATGAAAAAGATAAAAGAAAATATAATAATAAATGAAAATATATTAAATAAAAATGTAATAGCAAAAATGAATGAATATTTGTTAGATAAAGAAAAGATAATAAATGATGAATATATAAAAGAATTTGAAAAAAGTTTTGCAAAATATAATAATAGCAAATATGCAGTAGCAGTAACAAATGAAGTAGCAGCATTTCATTTAGTATTAACAGTATTAAAAATAAAACCCTATGAAGAAATAATATTACCAGATTTAACGCCAATAAGTTCAGTATATGCAATAAGTTATTTAGGAGCAAAACCAGTATTTATAGATGTAGATAAAGAGAGTTGGAATATAGATATAAGTAAAATAGAGGAGAATATAACAGAGAAAACGAGAGCAATAATAGCAGTTCATTTATATGGACAACCAGCAAAAATAAAAGAGATACAAAAGATATGTCAGAAATATAATTTGCATTTAATAGAAGATTGCACATATTCACTTGGTTCAGAAATAAGTGGTGGTAAAGTTGGTTCGTTTGGTATAGCAGGTTGTTTTAGTTTAAATAAAAATAGTATATTAAATTGTTTAGGCGGTGGAATAATATTAACAAATAATTCACGAATATATGAACGGTTAATTTTTTTAAGAGATTTAGCAAAATCAGAAAAAGTAAAATATTTTTATTCAGAAATAGGATTTGATTATAGATTATCAAATATGCAAGCAATAATAGGGCTAATAAGAATAAAGGAAATAGATGAAATAATAAAAAAGAAAAAGAAAATAGAAGAAGAATATTTAAAAAAATTAAGTTCAGTAGAAGAGATTACTCTACAAGCAATATTATTGGATAGAAAAAAGGTTAATCCATATTTTTCATTATTATATCAGCATAATAAAAAAAGGAATAAAGATGCATTTATAAAATTTTTAAGTAAAAATAAAATAGAAGGTGAAACATTTTTAATACCAATCACTGAATTACCAATGTATTATAGTTCGCAAAAGATAAATAATAATGCACGAATAATAGCAAATAGTGGAATAAACCTGCCATTAACATTAACAATGAAAGAAGAGGAAGTAAATTATATAACAGAAAAGATAAAAGAATTTTTTAAGAATTAGAGTGAAGGAGAAGAGAAGATAGATGAAGCGAGAAACATTTATTTCGTTTGCAAAACCAAAAATAGGCGAAGAAGAAATAGCAGAAGTAATTGAGACATTAAAAAGCGGCTGGTTAACAACAGCATATAGAGTTCAAAAATTTCAAGAAGATTTCAAAAATTTTATAGGATGTAAATATGCATTAGCAATGAATTCAGCAACCGCAGCAATACATTTAGGATTAAAAGCATTAGGAATAAAAGAAGGCGATGAAGTAATAACAACAGCAAATTCATTTGTTTCAACATCATTAGCAATTTTACATAATCGTGCAATACCAGTATTTGTAGATATAAATAAAGAAACATATAATATAGATGAAAATAAAATAGAGGAAAAAATAACAAAAAAGACAAAAGCAATTTTACCAGTTCATTATGCAGGCTATCCGTGTGAAATGAAGACAATATTAGAAATAGCAAAGAAGTATAATTTAAAAGTATTAGAAGATGCAGCACATGCAACAGAAACAAAAATAGATAATTTAAAAGTAGGAAATATAAGTGATGCAACGGCATTTAGTTTTTATGCAACGAAAAATGTAATATGTGGCGAAGGTGGAATGTTAACAACAAATTCAGAAGAAATAGCAAGAAAAGTAGAAGTAAATACATTACACGGAATAGATAGAGATGCGTGGAAACGATATTTTAAAGGTGGAAATAAAAGATTATATGATGTAATTGATGAAGGCTATAAATATAATATGCCAGATATACAGGCAGCAATAGGAATACATCAATTAAAAAAAGTAATGAAAAATCTTGAAATACGAAAGAAATATTGGGAAATATATAATAGAGAATTAGCAGATTTACCAATACAATTACCACCAGAAATACCAGAGAATATAGTTCACAGTCGGCATATATATAATATAGTATTAAAGCCAGAAGAATTAAAAATAACAAGAAATGAATTTATGAATTTAATGGAAGAAAATAATGTAGGGACAGCAGTGCATTTTCCAGCAATTCATCAATTTACATATTTTAAAGATGTGTTAAAAATAGATGGACGAGGTCTTGAAAACACAGAAAATTTTTGTGCTAATACAGTATCATTACCATTTACTCCATATTTAACAGAAGAAGAAGTATATTATATAGCACGAACAGTAAAGAAAATAATAAAGGAAAATTATAAGAAAAAATGATATAGGTGAAGATATGAAAAAAAGAGTGTTGATAACAGGCGGTGCAGGTTTCATAGGGACAAATTTATGCAGAAAATTATTAGAAAAGAATTATGAAGTAATATGTGTAGATAATTTATTTTCAGGTCAAAAAGAAAATATAAAAGATTTATTAAATAATCCAAATTTTGAATTTATAAGACACGATATAATTCAACCAATATTATTAGAAGTAGATGAAATATATCATTTAGCATGTCCTGCTTCACCAATACATTATCAATATAATCCAGTGAAAACAATAAAAACAAATGTAATAGGCACAATAAATATGCTTGGCTTAGCAAAGCGAATAAAAGCAAAAATATTATTAACATCAACATCAGAAGTATATGGTCAACCATTAGAACATCCCCAAAAAGAAAGTTATTGGGGCAATGTAAATCCAATAGGAATAAGAAGTTGTTATGATGAAGGAAAACGAGTTGCTGAAACATTAATGATGGATTATTATAGACAGAATAAAGTGCAAATAAGAATTGTTCGAGTATTTAATACTTATGGACCTTATTTACATCCACAAGATGGTCGAGTGGTAAGTAATTTTATAATACAAGCATTGCGTGATTTACCAATAACGATTTATGGTAATGGTTCACAAACACGCTCATTTTGCTATATTGATGATATGATAGATGGTTTAATAAAAATGATGGAGCAGGATGAATTTATTGGACCAGTAAATTTAGGCAATCCAGAAGAAATAACAATAAATGAATTAGCAGAAAAGATAGGAAAAATATTAAATAAGAAATTAAAATTTGAATACAAACCATTGCCATCAGATGACCCACTACAGCGCAGACCTGATATAACACTTGCAAAAGAGAAATTAAATTGGGAACCAAAAATACCATTAATTACTGGCTTGCAAAAAACAATAGAATATTTTCAAAAAAGAATTTAAGAAATTAAATGATTTCGATTATTATTGCATATCGTAATCGAAAAGATAATTTACTTGTTAATTTAAATCAAATCAAAAAAAATTTGAATAATAAAAATTTTGAGATTGAATTAATAATAATTGATTTAGGCTCAAATGAAAATTTGACAGAGATTTTAAAAGAATATAAATTTGTAAAATATTATTATATAAATTATAGAGGAATATATTGTAAAAGTTGGGCATTTAATATTGGTTTTAAAAAAAGTAAATTTGATTGGATTTTTTTGTTAGATGTAGATTGTGTTTTTTTTGATAATTTTTTTTCTCTATTTTTTAATAATTTTAATTCTGATAAAATTAATTCTTTTTATTCATTTACAATAAAAGCATTAAATAAAGAAATCAGTGATTATATAATTTCGAAAAAAAATATTACGCAAGAAGTAAAAGAATTATTGATCAGTCAATTTGAAAAAATATTTACTTTATCAGGTGTTGGAAATTTAGTAATTCATCGCAGTATGTTTGAAAGATTAAATGGATTTGATGAAAAATTTATTGGCTGGGGAAGAGAAGATAGCGATTTTTATAATAGATTATTATTAGCAGGTTATAATTTAATAATAATGGATAATAAAGCAGAATTAGCATTATATCATTTATATCACGATAGAGATATGATAAATTATTGTAATTCATTAATACTCTTTCAAAATGATAAAATAGAAAATTACAACAAAGAAAAAAAGATAATTAAAGTAAATCAAATAGAAGAATGGGGTGAAGAGAAAAATTTACCAGACCAATATAGATATGAAAAGTTAATAAAATTTGAAATTGAAAAAAATCAGGATAATGTAAATATATTAAAAGTAAATGATGTTTATTTTAATTCAAAAGAAGAACCATTTAATTATCCAGCACAATATGAAAAAATTGATGAAATAAATACAAATAATTTGATAATAATATTAGGCGGTGGCTTGAATTATTTGGCAAATGAATTATTAAGAGTAACAAAAAAAATAATAATAATAGAAAGATATAAACGGATAATAGAATTAAATAAAGAAATATTAAAAATCGAACAAAAAAATTTTTTTTCGCTTGAATTTAATGAATTACTGGTTCAATTATGTTATTTAAAAAATATAAAAGAAAAGAATATAATCTATCACAAAATAGCATATAATTATGATTATAATTGGTATAATGAGATTTACAATTTTTTAATCAAATCTGATTAAAAAATAAAGAGATACAATGTAAGCCAAAACAATTGCCATCAAAATTATTTTCAGAATTATATAAAAGATTCAAGAATATATCATTAGCATTATCTAATAAAATATTACCACAAACTTTTTGCGGCTGATGAAAACAGGGAATAACATCAGCATACCAATCAATAACAAACGCAGAATTTCCCATAAAACAGGTTGGATTAGTGTAGTCATTTATATTATTAAATAAATTATAAATAAATTGGACATAATTATATTTTTCATATTTAATAGTCCAATCAGATAATTGTAATTTTAAATCAGACCATTCATTTTCCTTTAAATTATAAAGACCTAAATCTTTATCAAAAACAGGCTGAATAATAATAGCAATTTTTTCGTTTTTGAAAAAACTTAAAATTTTATTTATAAATTTAAAATTTTTATTAGATAATAAAATAGTAATAGAGATAAAATCAAAAAAAGATAATGATGCTTGAAGAATATTATTTTTAAAATGTAACACATTTTCAATTTTCGTCTCATCATCAGCAAATGTTAATTCATTTAATGAAATAGTTAAATTCTTTAAACCTGCTTTCTTTAATTCTTGTAGAATTTTTTCTTCAAGTAAATTTCCATTAGTTAATAATAATGAGTTTATATTCAATTTATTTGCTTCTGAAATAATTTTAATTAAATCATCACCTAATAATAAAGGTTCGCCACCAGATAAGATAATTTCATTTATTTTATTTTTGGCTAAAATATTTAATATTTTAATCCAATCAAAAGAATTAATCTTTTTTTTATTTTTAATTGGGTAAGAATTATTAAAACAATAAGAACAGTTAAGATTACATTTATCAGTGAGTAATAAAAAAGCGGGCATAATAATTTCTCCTGAGATGATTATTGAATAAAAACGACTTCTTTATAATTTCTAAGAACTTTACTTAGAATATAACCAACATCAGTTGGTTTAAATGGTTTTTTGATATAGTGTTTTGCGCCGATTTCCATTGCAGTTTTAATCATATCTAAATGACTGATAGCAGTTACCATAACAACAATAGCATTAGGGTCATAAAATAAAATTTCTTTTAATGTCTTAATGCCATCTTTATTTGGCATAGTAATATCAAGTGTAACTAAATCAGGTTTTAATTCTTTATATTTATGTACAGCATCAAAACCATTATCAGCTTCACCAACAATGTTACCATTTATATTTTGAATAATTTTAATTAAGTGCTTGCGCATAAAACTCGAGTCATCAACAACAAGAAAATTAAATTTAGAACCATCAGGTTTTTGTATTTTTGGATAACTTTCAGTAGTATTTTCTGTCATAACGATTGTATTATATCATATAAATTTTATAAAAGCAATATTTTTTTTGTTTTTTTAAAAAAAGATAAGAAGATTAAGCAATGATGGTAAATTTAAAAATAATATCTAAAAGTATTAGTTGAAAAAAATAAAACTTAATTTTTATTTATTTAGAACTTTTGATGATTATTATTAGTTGCATAAATTTGAGTGTAGAGTAATAAAAATATTTGTTGTGCTGCAAATATATATAACAGAGAAATTATCAAAATTATTTTCTTAAACTTGACAGAAATATTATTTGTAATATAATGAAATATAAAAAGAATAAAAGGAGATAAAAATGTTAAATATTTATGAAACATATAATGATTTAAAAGAAACAATAAATGCAGAAGCAGCAAATGTAATAATGAAACTCGTTAGTAAGATATTAGAATTTATATATGAAGAAGAGAAGAAATTAGTAACAAAAGTCGAATTTAATGAATTAAAAGAAATAGTAAGAGAGTTAGCAGAAGCACAGAAACGAAGTGAAGAAAGATTAGATAAATTAACAGAAGAAGTAAAAGAATTGGCAGAAGCACAGAAACGAAGTGAAAAAAGATTAGATAAATTAACAGAAGAAGTAAAAGAATTAGCAGAAGCACAGAAACGAAGTGAAAAAAGATTAGATAAATTAACAGAAGAAGTAAAAGAATTAGCAGAGGCACAGAAACGAACAGAAAAGAGAGTGGAAGAGTTAGCAGAAACACAAAAAAAGACAGAAAAAATATTACAAATTTTTATAAAAGATTTTAAAAGTTTTAAAAGATATGTAGGTGATATAACTGATTCTCTGGGTTATAAATTAGAAAATGAATCATATATATTTTTACCAACTTTATTAAAACGAGATTATGGAATTGATATAGAAGGTGAATTAAATAGATGTTATGTGAAAGATAATTGGAATAATGATATAGAAGTTAATATATATGGGAAAGGTAAAAAAGAAGGAAAAGAAATAGTAATAATAGGCGAAGTAAAATCAAAATTATCAAAAAATAAAATTGATAAATTTATCAAAAATAAAATAAAAAGAATAGATAAAGTATTTGATAATATTTTTCCAGTATTAGTTACCCATCAGATATCTTCAAATGATGTAAAAGATTATGCAATGAAAAATAATATAGTATTATATTTATCATATAATTTTAAATGAGAGTTAGGTGTCCTTTAATACTTTTTTTAAATAAGAGTTTTTATTTGACATATCAACCTTAAATATTTCAATTTGTGATAAATAAAAATCCAGCATAATAAAAATTTTTAAAATTATTTGACTTTATATAAGTATGTTTTTAGTATATAAAAAAATAAAAAAGAAATGGAGTGATTATATTGATAAGATTAGTAAATAGTAGATTTAAAAAAGAGACAGATAAGAGTGTATTAGAATTTACAGAATCAATTTCATTTGATTATAAGTTAGCATTATATGATATAGAAGGAAGTATAGCGCATACAAAGATGCTTGCAAAATGCAGGATAATAACAGAACGAGAAAAAGAAATGATAATAGATGGCTTAAATAAAATAAAAGAAGAAATAATAAATAATCAGTTTGATTATAAAATAGAACTTGAAGATATACATATGAACATAGAAAGCAGATTAATAGAGATGATAGGAGAGGTTGGGAAAAAATTACATACAGCACGTTCGCGTAATGATCAGATAGCGCTTGATTTAAGATTATATGTTCGTGATATGATAAAAGAAATATCAAAACAAATAATAGAATTATTAATAAAAATAAATAAATTAGCAGGTGAACATATAAAGATAATAATGCCAGGATTTACACATTTACAACCTGCGCAACCAATTTTACTCTCACACTGGTTATTAGCATATTTTGAGAAATTTAAAAGAGATTATATAAAACTAAAAGACTGTTATAAAGAAGTAAATTTATGTCCATTAGGAGCAGCAGCATTAGCAGGAACAACATATAAAATAGATAGAGAATATGTAGCAAAAATTTTAGGTTTTGATGGTATTACAGAAAATAGTATTGATTCAGTTTCAGACCGTGATTTTATTGCACATTATTTATTTGTTCTTTCAATGATTGGACTTCATTTTTCACAAATATCAGAAGAGTTAATAATATGGTCAAATCCATATTTTCATTTTATTGAAATAGATGATGCATTTACAACAGGCAGCAGTATAATGCCAAATAAAAAGAATCCAGATGTATGTGAATTAACAAGAGCAAAAACAGGGAGATTATTTGGCAATTTACAAAATATACTAACAATTCTAAAAGGTTTACCGCAAGCATATAATCGTGATTTGCAGGAAGATAAAATACCATTATTTGATTCAACAGAAACAATAATAAAAATAATAGATATATATACGAAAATGATAGATAATATAAAATTTAATAAAAAGCGAATAGAGAAAGTACTTGAAATAGGATTTATAGAAGCAACAGATTTAGCAGATTATTTAGTGAGTAAAAAGATACCATTTAGAGAAGCGCATAAAATAACAGGAGAAATAATAAAATATTGTATAGCAAATAATTTAAAATTATATAAATTGAAATTAAGTGAATTCAAAAAATTTGCAAAAGAAATATCAGGAGATATATATAAATTTTTAAATTATCATACGAGTACATTCAGGCGCCGAAGTGCTGGTGGCACGAGTTCATATATCGTGCTATGTCAGATAGAAAAAAATCAAAAATGGCTTGAAGGAGAAAGTAAATAATATGAGTGATTTACAGGGGATAGAACGTTCATCATTATTTTCGTATTCAGTACAATATTTCTGGTATAAAAAACAGAAAGTATTATTAGATATTGTTCGAAAGTATTTAAGAAGTGTTCAAAAAAAAGTATATCAAATATGTGATATAGGCTGTGAAATAGGACACGATGTATTCAAAATATATGATATATTCAAAAATAAATATTCATTATTTTTTACAGGTATTGACATAAATGAAAAAGCAATAGAAATAGCAAATGCAAGGTCTAATTTCAATGATAGAAATCCAATTAAATTTGTTTTTTATTGTTTTGATATTGAAAAAGGATTACCAATACAGAATTATTATGACATAATTATAATAACCGAATTAATAGAACATTTAAAGGAACCAGAAAAAATTTTTAATGAGATAATACGCATTTTATCAGACGATGGAATAGTTATATTAAGCACACCAAATACAGAAAATATGAGTTTATTATTATTAAAAAAAATTGGACTAAAAAAAATATTTAATTTTGATGATTATAAACAATTTCATAGTCAAGTTGGATATGATCATATTTCATTATTTAATGAAAAAGAATTAAAAAGAATAATTGATAAATATAATTTAAAAATAATAGAAAAAAAAAGAATAACTTTTTTTTATGGTAATAAATTGTTAGACGAAAATCCAATATTATTTGCTTTTTATTTGATTCTGGATAATATATTTGATAAAATAAAAATATTAAATTCTTTTTCATATAGTAATTTTTATGTGATAAAAAAGAGGTGATAATATGGAACGAATCGAAATTGGAGTAAATGATTTTATAATTAAACCAATAAAGAATTGGTGTGAGGATTGGTTTTTATTATGTGCGGGTGATTATAAAAGTAAGCATTATAATTTTATGACAGTAGCGTGGGGCGGCTTTGGCGTAATGTGGGACAAGCCAATAAGTATGATAGTAGTCAGACCATCAAGATATACATATCAATTTTTAGAAAAATATGAAACATTTACATTAAATGGCTTTAGCGTAAAATATAAAGACAAATTATTATTATGTGGTTCGAAATCAGGCAGACAAATAGATAAAGTCAAAGGCACAGGATTAACAATAATAGCATCAAAAAAAGTTGAAGCACCATCATTTGATGAAGCAGAATTAATAATAGAATGTAAGAAGATATATTATCAAGATTTTATAAATAAAAATTTTCTTGATAAAGAAATAGAAATAAATTATAATGGAAAAGATTATCATAGAATGTATTATGGCGAGATAGTAAGGATTGCGGGGATAGAAGAATATAAGAAATAAAATAAATAATTAAGGGGGTGTTTATAGAAAATGCAAATGAAAGAAATGATAATTATTTTATTTTTATTAATAGTGCTACAACCTATAAATGCAATAACATATAAAGTGGGTGGAATTATATTAACTAATAGTGAATTAAAAGATAAAATAAATGATGCACCGTATATAGGTATAGAAGCAGAATATTCACTATTAGAAAAGTTTGAATTATTTTTTTCACTCGGTGCATCATATTCTGATGGTACATACAATATATCAGTATTATATGATAGTTCTGTAACACCAAATTATGGGCCATTAAATTCAAAAATAAAAGTATTAAATATACCAATAGGAGTAAAATATTATCACAATATAAAAAGCAAATATCCTAAATTAGATTTAATAATAGGAGCAAATATAGCATATATAAATTATAAGTATGAACAGTGGCTGGCGAGTGGTTCTGTTATTAATTATTCATTAGAAAATAAAAGCAAATCATATTATAATTTTTCAATAACAACTGGAACATCAGTTATTTTTAATAAGCGATTATCAAGTAACATTGAATATGATTATTATTTAAATGATTTTGATGATTATAAATATTCAAATATAAAAATAACATTAAATATAAGGTATTAAAAATATGAAATTTAATTATACACAATTTTTAGAATCAATTTCTTATGCAATTGATTTAGCAGAAATAGATTATTTTAAAGTAAATTTAAATCATTCACGAAGAGTAGCGTATATATCATTAGTAATAGCAAAAGACCTTAAATTAGATGCAGAAGATGTAGAAGATTTATTTGCATTAGCATTATTACATGATAATGGCGTGACAATGAGTGCAATAAAATATCATAAAACAAATTTTGAATTATTACCAGAGCATTGTAAAATAGGTGAGAAAAATATAAAGAATTTATTATTAAGAAAAAAAAGAAAAAATGTAATTTTATATCATCATGAAAATTATGATGGAAGTGGTTTATTTAAAAAGAAAAAAGAAGAGATTCCATTTTTATCATTAATAATTTCATTTGCAGATAATTTAGATTTTAATTTTGATTTAGAAAGATTGAAACCTACAGAAAGAAGTTCAGTAAAAAATTATATAGAAGAAAATAAAGGAAAAATATTTCATCCTGAAATATGTGAAGCATTATTAAATAGATACAATTGTGAAAGATTTTGGTGTGATTTAAAATTTTATAACAAAGAATTAGTATTAAATCGAATAGCACCAAAAATTGAATATGATTTAAGTTGGAAGCAAATAAGAGAATTATGCAGTATTTTTGTTGATATAATTGATAGCAAATCAAGATTTACATATAATCATACAAAAGGGGTAGTGAAATTAGTAGAAATGATGTGTGAATATTATAAATATCAAGAAGACGAAAAAGAACAAATGATAATAGCAGCATATTTACATGATTTAGGAAAATTATATGTTCCAAATGAAATACTTGATAAACCTGATAGTTTAAATAATATAGAATTTTATGAGATAAAACAACATACATATTACACGAAATTATTATTAGAAAAAATAGAAGGTTTTAAAAAAATAGCAAAATGGGCAGCAAATCATCATGAAAAATTAAATGGTAAAGGATATCCAGAATGTTTAAACGTTGAAAATTTAGATTTAAATTCAAAAATAATAGCAATATGTGATATATATCAAGCATTAACAGAAGATAGACCATACAGGAAAGGTTTGTCAAAAGAAGAAGCATATAAAATAATAAAACAAATGGTTGATGGTGGCTATATATGTGGCAAAGTATTTAATGATTTTTTAAAAATTATTAAATAAAAGTAAGTAAAAAAAATTCTAAAAAAAAGTTAAAAAAAATCTTGACAAAAAAATAAAAATATAATATAAATATTTTTTTAATATTTTTTAAAGTAGAAAAACTATATAAAAGAAGAAAATGGAGGCAAAAAATAAGTGGCTGAAAGAAAGAAAAATACAGTACCAGTGATATTAGAATGCACAGAATGTAAATCAAGGAATTATAGTGTATATAAAAATAAAAAAGTACATAAAGATAGATTAGAATTAAAGAAATATTGTAAAAAAGAAAGAAAACATACAATTCATAAGGAAACAAAATAAAAAAGGTCTGTAGCTCAATTGGCAGAGCACCGGTCTCCAAAACCGGGGGCTGTGGGTTCAAGTCCCTCCAGACCTGCCAGAGAAAAATTATGAAAGAAAAAATAAAGAAGTTAATAAGTTTTTTAAAAGAAGTGTGGATGGAGATACATCCAAAAAAAGGTAATGTAGAATGGCCAGACAAAGATGAAATCATAGGTTCGACGATAGCAGTATTAATAGCGATAGGAGTATCAGCGTTTTATGTAGGATTTGTTGATGCAATATTTACGCAGATATTAAATTATTTAATAAAATTTATGAAGTAAAAATTAGGTGGCAAAAAATGGCGCAGGAAATTGATTTAAAACAATTATTTGAAAAATTTCAAAAGAAAGCAGAAAGGCAATCAAAAGAAGAAAAAGTAGAAGTTAAAAAAGAAGAAAAAGAAGCAGATGATTTATTTTTAGAAGAACTATTTGAAAAGGATAGTAAAAAGGAATGGTTCGTAATACATACATATTCAGGTCAGGAACAAAAAGTAAAAGATAATATAGAAATGCGATTAGAAAAAAAAGGATTAAAAGACAAGATAGGGAAAATAATAATACCAACAGAAAATGTAATAGAAATAAAGAATGGCTATCGACGGGAGATAAAAAGAAAAGTATTTCCGGGATATGTATTAATACAATTAGAGACAGAAGAACGAATGGTAAAAGGACAAAAGAAATTGTATGTAGATGAACGAGTGTTATACGAGATAAGGTCAATAAATGGAGTAACAAATTTTATAAATACAGGAAAAGAATTATTACCATTACCAAAACACGAAGTAAAGGCAATATTACAAAAGTCAATAACAAGACCAGAAAAACCAGAAGCAAGTTATGAAGTAAATGAGGTAGTAATAATAAAAGCAGGACCATTTACAGAATATTCAGCAATAATACAGGAAGTAGATGAAGAACGAGGAAGAGTAAAAGCGTTAGTAGAAATATTTGGTCGAAATACATTAATAGAATTAACATTTGAACAGATAGAAAAAGAGAAATAATAAAAAAGGTAAGGAGGAAAATAAATGGCAGCAGCAAAAAAAGGGAAGAAGATAACAAATATAATAAAATTACAGATACCAGCAGGACAGGCAAATCCAGCACCACCAGTAGGTCCGGCATTAGGTCAAGCAGGAGTAAATATAATGGAATTTTGTAAGCAATTTAATGCCCAGACATCGAAAATGGAGCAGGGGTTAATAATACCAGTAATAATAACAGTATATCAGGATAAAACATTTACATTTGAATTAAAGACACCACCTGCATCGGTATTAATAAAGAAAACAATAGGTATAATAAAAGGTTCATCAAATCCACTAAAAGAAAAAGTAGGGACAATAACAAAGGAACAATTACGAGAAATCGCAAAAATGAAACTGAAAGATTTAAATACAGAAGATGAAGAAGCAGCAATGCGAATAATAGAAGGGACAGCAAGAAATATGGGAGTAATAGTAAAATAAAGAAAAAAGGAATGGTGAAATAAATGAAGAAACACAGCAAAAGATATAATGAGTTATTAAAATTATATGATAAGAGTAAGGAATATACAATAAAAGATGCAATAGAGATAGTAAAGAAATTAGCAACAGCAAAGTTTAATGAAACAATAGATGCATCAATAATATTGGGAATAAATCCAAAAAAGGCAGAGGAGAATGTTCGAGGGACAGTAGTATTACCAGCAGGCACAGGACGCGAGGTGCGAGTATTAGTTTTTGCTCAAGGCGATAAAGAAAAGGAAGCACAAGCAGGAGGAGCAGATTATGTAGGTTTGAATGATTATATAGAAAAGATACAGCAGGGATGGTTTGAGTTTGATGCAATAGTAGCGACACCAGATGTAATGAAAGTGGTAAGTAAATTAGGAAAAATATTAGGACCAAAAGGATTAATGCCTAATCCGAAATTAGGGACAGTAACATTTGAAGTAGCAGAAGCAATAAAGAAATTAAAGAGTGGTCAAATAGAATTTAAAGTAGATAAATATGGAGTAATAAAAACATATTTTGGAAAAGCAAGTTTTAGTAAAGAAGATTTAGAAAAGAATTTGATAGCATTATTAAAAGCAGTAATAAATGCAAAGCCAACAACGATAGCAAGTAAATTTCAATATATAAAAGAAGTAAGTATAAGTTCGACAATGAGTCCAGGAATAAAACTTCAGATGAGTGAGGTCTGGAGTTTATAAAAATAAAAACCTCAGATGCCAGAGGGAAAAATGTCTGGGCAGAAAATAAAAAGAGGAAAAAATATTTGTAAGATTTAAAGGCAGGGAAAGAATATATGCCAAATAGAAAGAATATAGAAGAGGTAGTAAAATTGCGAGAATTAGTGAAAGACAGCAAATGTTTAGTGTTAAATGATTATAGAGGGATAAAGAGTAATGATATGAATATATTAAGAAGTAGAATTCGCAAAACCAAATCAGTAATAAGAGTAATCCGCAATAGATTAATGAAAATAGTATTAGAAGAAAATAATACAGATAAAAAGATTTATGAGTATTTACAGGAACCGACATTATATTTAATAAGTAAAGAAGAAACAATTGCACCATTGAAGGAATTGAAGTCATATACAAAAGAGAATGAATTATTTAAAATCAGATGTGGTATAATAGAAGGCAGATTTTATTCAAGTGCGGAAATATTACAAATAGCAGATTTACCAGAGAAAAATGAATTGTTAAGTATGTTAGCGAGAGCGTTAAATGGGCCAATGAATAAATTAGTAAATGCATTAGCAGGAAATATAAGAAATTTAGTAAATGTATTAAATGCAATAAAAGAAAAAAAAGAGAGTAAATAAATGAGGAGGTAAAAGAAAATGGCAAAATTAACAAAGGAAGAAATATTAAGTGCAATTGAAGAAATGACAGTATTGGAATTATCAGATTTAGTAAAAGCAATCGAAGAGAAATTTGGAGTAAGTGCGGCAGCACCAGTAGCATTTGCAGGTGCAGTAGCAGGAGCAGTAGGAGGCGGTGCGGCACCAGCAGCAGAAGAGAAGACAGAATTTGAAGTAATATTAAAGAGTTTTCCAGCAGATAAGAAGATAAACATAATAAAAGAATTAAGAGCAATAACCAATTTAGGATTGAAAGAAGCAAAGGACAAAGTAGAAGCAGCTCCGACAAGTATAAAAGCAGGAATACCAAAAGCAGAAGCAGAAGATATTAAGAAGAAATTAGAAGCAGCCGGCGCAGAAATAGAAATTAAATAAAAAAATAAAAGGCACAATATGAAAAATATTGTGCCTTTATAAAAAAAACAAGGGGGCTAAAAAAATAATGAATAGAATAGAGAAAATAAAATATAAAAGTTTTTCAAAATTACCAAATATACTTGAAGTCCCTTTTTTATTAGAGATTCAATTAAATTCATTTAAAGAATTTTTACAAGAAAAAGTTGATCCTAACAAAAGAGTGATAAAAGGATTGGAAGAAGTATTAAGAGAAATATTTCCAATCGAAGATTATAATAAACGAATGATAATGGAATATAAAGATTATGAAATAAACGAACCAGTATATGATGAATTTGAATGTTTAGAGCGAGGAAGAACATATGCAGTAACGATAAATATAAGAGTAAGATTAATAGTAAAAAAAGAAGATGGAAAAATAAGTAGAATAATAGAAGAAAATGTATTTTTAGGCGAGTTACCATATATGACGGAACGAGGGACATTTGTAGTAAATGGTTCAGAGCGTGCAATAGTAAATCAATTTCAGCGTTCACCCGGAATATTTTTTGATATAGAAGAAGAACCAAAAATAACATATATAGGTAAGATAATCCCAATGTATGGGTCATGGTTACAATTTGAAATTGATAATAATGATATATTATATCTACGAATAGATAAGCGGAAAAAATTTCCAGCAACATTATTTTTAAAAGTATTAAATTATCCAAAAAATAATGATATAGTAAAATTATTTTATAAACCAAAAACAGTTTCAATTAAAAAAGAAGAATTATTAAATAAATATTTATATGATGATTTAATAGATGATGAAACAGGTGAAATATTATTTCCAGCAGGAAAAAGAATAAATACAGCAATATATGACAAGATAATGGAAACAGGGAAAAAAGAGATAAAAATAATAGAGGAGGACAGCGATTTTTCTGCAATAATATTAAACACATTAGAAAAAGAGAACTATTTAACATTTCAGGAAGCATTAAAATTCATATATGAGAATTTAAGACCTGGTAATCCATTTACAATAGAAGGAGCACAGGAAGAAATTCATAATAATTTTTTTAACAGGAAAAGATATGATTTTAGTAAAGTAGGAAGATTTAAGATTAATCAGAAATTCGAAGAAAATGTTGATACAGAATATAGAGTATTAAGAGTAGAAGATGTAATAAATACAATAAATTATTTAATAAATTTAAGATATGGAAAAGGCGAGAAAGATGATATAGACAATTTAGGAAATAGAAGAATAAGATTAGTAGGAGAATTAATACAGAATCAATTTAAGATAGGCATAACGAGAATGGAGAAGATAATAAAAGAACGAATGAATTTACAATCAACAGAAGAAGTAACCCCCCATTCATTAATTAATGTAAAACCATTAGCATCATCATTACGAGAATTTTTCTGTACAAGTCCATTATCACAATTTTTAGAGCAGACAAATCCATTAGCTGAGATGACACATAAAAGAAGACTATCAGCATTAGGACCTGGTGGATTATCAAGAGAACGTGCTGGCTTTGAAGTTCGCGATGTTCATTCATCACATTATGGTCGAGTATGTCCAATAGAAACGCCAGAAGGTCCAAATATCGGATTAATCGTATCATTAACTTCGTATGCCAAAATAAATGAACTTGGTTTTATAGTAACACCATATCGAAAAGTAGAAAATGGAGTAGTAACAGATAAAATAGAATATCTTGATGCATTTACAGAACGGTCAAAAAGGATAGCACAAGCAAATGCCCCACTTGATGATAAAAATAAATTTATAAATAAATATGTGCCAGTAAGATATAAAGGAGATTTTGATACAGTAGAAAATAAGATGATTGATTATATGGATGTTTCACCAAAACAATTAATAAGTGTATCAACATCATTAATACCATTTTTAGAAAATGATGATGCGAACCGCGCATTAATGGGTTCAAATATGCAACGCCAAGCAGTGCCATTAATGGTACCAGAAGAACCAATAGTATTAACAGGAATGGAAGCAAAAGTAGGAGAAGATAGTGGATTATGTATAAAAGCAAAAAATAAAGGTGAAGTAGTAAAAGTAGATGGTAACGAGATATGGATAGATACGGGAAAAGTTTATAATGAAGATGAGTTTGATGAAACAGGAAAACGTATAGGTAAAAAGGGACAGAAGAAAATAGATAAATATAAATTATTGAAATATAAACGTTCAAATCAGTTCACCTGTATAACACAAAAACCAATAGTAAGATTAGGAGATAAAGTCAAAGAAGGGCAGATAATAGCAGATGGACCAGGTATAAAAAATGGGAAATTAGCATTAGGACGAAATATATTAGTAGCGTTTATGCCTTGGGAAGGATATAATTTTGAAGATGCAATAATAATAAGTGAACGACTAGTAGCAAATGATGTATTTACATCAATACATATAGAAAAATTTGAGGCAGCAGCACGAGACACAAAATTAGGTGAAGAAATAATTACAAATGAAATATTTAATGTAAGTGAAGAAATATTGTCAAAATTAGATGAAAATGGAATAGTAAAAATTGGAACAGAAGTGAAAGCAGGTGACATACTTGTAGGAAAGGTAACACCAAAGAGTTCATCAGAAGTAACACCGGAGCAGAAATTATTACAATCAATATTTGGTGAGAAAGCACGAGATGTAAAGGATACATCATTAAGATTAAAACATGGTTGTGAAGGTGTAGTAATAGATGTAAAAGTGTATAGCAGAGAAAATAAAGATGTCTTACCACCTGGAGTAAAAAAATTAGTAAAAGTATATGTAGCAACAAAGCGTAAAATAAAAGAAGGCGATAAAATGGCAGGCCGTCATGGAAATAAAGGAATAATTTCAAAAGTAGTTCCAGTGGAAGATATGCCCTTTTTAGAAGATGGAACACCTGTCGATATAATATTAAATCCATTAGGCGTTCCATCAAGAATGAATATCGGTCAGATATTTGAAACACATTTAGGTTGGGCTGGTTTAAAATTAAATACACAATATGAAACACCAGTGTTTGATGGAGCGACAGAAGAGGAAATAAAAGAAGAATTACGAAAAGCAGGAATACCAGAAGATGGTAAAGTTGATTTATATGATGGCAAGACAGGCGAAAAGTTCAAACAAAAAGTTACAGTTGGAGTAATGTATTTAATGAAATTAAATCATTTAGCAGATGAAAAAATACATGCACGTTCGACAGGACCATATTCATTAGTAACACAACAACCACTTGGTGGAAAAGCACAATTTGGAGGTCAGCGATTAGGCGAAATGGAAGTATGGGCATTAGAAGCATATGGTGCAGCATATATTTTACAGGAAATGTTAACAGTGAAAAGTGATGATGTTTTTGGTAGAGCAAAAATATATGAATCAATTGTAAAAGGTATAGAATCAATTCCAGCAGGCATCCCCGAATCATTTAATGTTTTAGTTCACGAACTTGAAGGATTAGCATTAAGAATAAATATTTTTGATAGTGAAAAGAAATTAATAAATTTAAAAGAGATGGCAAAGCGTCGTCATGAAAGTTTCAATGTATTAAAAATAAGTAAATTGAGCAAAGAAGAACCATTAATGTTAATATAAAAAATAAAAGAAAAAGAGAGGTGTAAAACCTTGGAAAATTTTTTAGAATTTTCAGCAATTCAAATAGAATTAGCGTCACCTGAATATATAAGAGAGCGTTCGTATGGTGAAGTAAAAAAACCAGAAACAATAAATTATCGAACATTTAAACCAGAAACAGGTTCATTATTTTGTGAAAGAATATTTGGACCAACAAAAGATTGGGAATGTTATTGTGGAAAATACAAGACAATAAAATATCAAGGAATTAAATGTGAAAAATGTGGAGTGGAAGTAACACATTCGAAGGTTCGCCGTGAAAGAATGGGACATATAGAATTAGTTACACCAGTATCACATATATGGTTTTATAAAGGTACACCATCACCAATAGCAGTATTATTAAATTTAAGAATGGATGCATTGGATGATGTATTATACTATAAGAGATATATAGTAACAGAAAGTAAAAAACCAGATAAAACAGAAATTGAAGAAAGACAGGTATTAACCGAAGAAGAATATAGAGATTGCCTTGAAAAATTTGGCGATTTATTTGAAGCAGATATGGGTGCAGCAGCAATAAAAAAATTATTACAAAAAATAAATTTAAAAGAATTATATGAAGAATTACGAGAAAAATTTACAAAAACAAAATCAAAACAAGAAAAGAAGAAGTTAGCAGTAAGATTAGATTTAATTGGTTCTTTTTTAGCGTCAGATAATCGTCCTGAATGGATGATACTAGATGTAATACCAGTGATACCACCAGATTTAAGACCAATGGTTCAATTAGAAGGTGGAAGATTTGCAACTTCAGATATAAATGATTTATACAGAAGGATAATAAATCGGAATAATAGATTAAAACGATTAATAGAATTAAATGCGCCAGATATAATAATAAGAAACGAGAAGCGAATGTTACAGGAAGCAGTAGATGCATTATTTGATAATGGACGACGAGGCAAACCAGTAACAGGCGCTGGTGGAAGACCATTAAAATCATTAGCAGATATGTTAAAAGGTAAACAAGGTAGATTTAGACAGAATTTGTTAGGCAAGCGAGTTGATTATTCTGGTCGGTCTGTAATAGTAATAGGACCTGATTTAAGGATGAATCAATGTGGTCTACCAAAGATAATGGCACTTGAATTATTTAAGCCATTTATAATGAATAAATTAGTTGAAAAGAAAATAGTAAATAATATAAATGGCGCAAAAAAACTTGTTGATAAAGCATCACCAGAAGTATGGGATGTATTGGATGAAGTGATACAGAATCATCCAGTATTATTGAATCGCGCACCAACATTACACAGATTAGGAATACAGGCATTTGAACCAATATTAATAGAAGGAAAAGCAATAAGATTACATCCATTAGTGTGCACAGCATTTAATGCAGATTTTGATGGAGACCAGATGGCAGTGCATATCCCATTATCAAAATTAGCACAGATAGAAGCTAAGATGTTGATGTTATCAACAAATAATATATTATCACCGGCAAATGGGAGACCATTAGTAACACCGACGCAGGACATAATATTAGGACTTTATTATTTAACAAGAGAAATACCAGTTCAAGAAAAACCAAAAAAATATTATGCAAATGCAGCAGAAGTGATATTAGCATATAACGAAAATAAAGTCGATATACATCAAAATATAATAGTAAAAATTAAAAAGAAAAATGAAGAGAAGAGAATTGAGACAACAGTAGGAAGAGTATTATTAAATGATGTTATACCAGAAGAAATAGAATTTATAAATGAAGAGATAAGTAAGAGAAATATAGAGCGAATAGTAGATGATTGTTATAGAAAATACGGAGCTTATATTACAATAAAATTTTTAGATAGTATAAAAATGATAGGCTTTAAAGCAGCAACAAAACTCGGTTGTTCAATAGGTATAGGCGATTTAAAAGTATCAAAAGCAAAATATGAAATAATAAATAAAACAGAAAAAGAAGTGGAAAAAATAAAAGATCAAAGAATGAAAGGCTATATAACCGAAGAAGAGATGTATAATAAAGTAATTGATTTATGGCAACGCGCAGTAGATGAAATATCAATACTAATAAGAAATGATTTAAAAGAACGAGAGCAAGGAAATAATCCAATAGCATTGATGGTTTTTTCAGGAGCACGTGGGTCAGACCAGCAAGTTCGACAACTTATAGGAATGCGAGGATTAATGGCAAAACCATCAGGCGAAATAATAGAATTGCCAATAAAAGCAAGTTTTAAAGAAGGATTGACAGTGCTCGAATATTTTATTTCAACACATGGTGCAAGAAAGGGGCTCGCAGATACAGCATTAAAAACAGCAACAGCAGGATATTTAACAAGAAGATTAGTTGATGTTGCACAGGATGTAGTAATACGAACAGAGGATTGCGGGACAATGAATGGAGTTAGTATAAAGGCATTAAAAGAGGGCGAAAATGTAATAGTGCCATTTATTGATAGGATAATAGGAAGAGTAACATTAGATGATGTAATACATCCAATAACAGGAGAAATAATAATAGAAGCAAATCAAGAAATAACAGAAGAAATAGCAGATAAGATAGTAAAAGCAGGATTTGAAAAATTAAAAATCAGGACAGTGCTAACCTGTGAAGCAAAAGAAGGGATATGTGCAAAATGTTATGGAAGAAATTTAGCAACAGGCAAAATAGTAAAGGTCGGAGAAGCAGTTGGAATAATAGCAGCACAATCAATAGGTGAACCAGGAACACAATTAACAATGCGAACATTTCACTATGGTGGAATAGCATCTGCTGGTGGAATCAAAGATACAAGATTACCATATCCAGTACTAATTCAGGAGATACCAAAAAAAGTAGTAAAATTAAATGATGAAATAATATCATTAAGACAGGCAAATATAATAGTGCGGCGAGTATTAAAAGATATGGTAATACCAAAAGAATATAAGATAATAATACCAGATAATATGTGGGTAAATAAAGGTGATAAAATAGCGAAAAGCGGTGAGAAGTATATAAACGCACCAGCAACAGGAATAATAAAATCAAAGTTAGAGGAAAATAAGATGGGTAGCAAAATATATATATTAGGCGATGAACAAGAAATACAATTAAAAGTTGGTGCGAAAATAAAAGTAGAAGAAGGAGATATACTCGAACCAAATACACTTATAGCAGAATTCGATACATATAATAATTTAATAATTACAGAAAATACAGGTATAGTAAAATTTGTAGATATAGTAATCGATAGAACATTAAAAGAAGAACACGATGAAATAACTGGAATGATAATAAAGAAAATAGTAGAAGATAAGGAAAGAAAGTTACATCCAAGAATATTAGTAACAGGCAAAACAGTGATGGAATATGATATACCTTATGGTGCATATTTAGTAATAAATGAAAACGCAGAAGTTCAAGCAGGCGAAACACTTGCAAAAATACCATCAGAATTAAGTAAGACAAAAGATATAACTGGTGGTTTACCAAAAGTAGAAGAATTATTTGAAGCAAGAATAAAGAAAAGAGAACGTGCAATAGTAACAGAAATAGATGGAATAGTTAAAATATTAAAAAGAGAGGGAAATGAGAATGTTCGTAGAATAAAAGTAATACCAATAGACAAACAAGGTAAAATAGGAAAAGAAACTGATGCAAAAGAATATAAAGTTCCATTTGGTAGATATTTACTTGTTCATGATGGCGATGAAGTAAAAGCAGGAGATCCATTAATAGAAGGAACGATAAATCCACACGATGTATTAAAAATAAAAGGTGAAATAGAATTAGCAGAATTTATGATAAAAAATATACAGGAAGTATATAGACATCAGGGCGTAAAAATAAATGATAAACATTTTGAAATAATCATAAGACAGATGTTAAAGAAAGTAAAAATAGAAGATAGTGGTGATACACCATATCAGTTAAATTCATTAGTGAATAAGATGGAATTAATGGAATATAATTTAAAGATGGTAGAAGAACGAAAAAAACCGGCAAAATTTTCACCAGTATTATTAGGAATAACAAAAGCATCTATTGGAACAGAAAGTTTTATATCAGCAGCGTCATTTCAGGATACAAGAAAAGTATTAACAGCAGCATCAATACAAGGTAAAAAGGATGAATTAAAAGGCTTAAAAGAAAATGTAATAATAGGACATTTAATAACAGCAGGAACAGGATTAAAAATATATCGAGAACAAATCCATACAGTTGATGATATAGTGAAAAAAGTAAATAATTTATTGTTAGATTTAGAAGAAGGAAAAGAAGAACAGCAATTGGCAAAAAGTGTTCGCGATTTTCTCGAAAAAAAGGTTTCACAGAATGAATAAAAAAAAATTAAAAAAAAATAAAATTTTTCTTGACAAAAGAAAAAAATTAATATATAAATTTTTTTTCAATTTTTATAATGAATTATAAATAGTATAAAGGAGTGATTTATTTGCCAACAATTAATCAATTGATAAAGAAAGGCAGACAAGAAAAGAAAAAAAGATATATGACAAAAGCATTAGGAAGATGTCCCCAAAAAAGAGGAGTTTGTTTAAGAGTATATACAACGACACCGAAGAAACCAAATTCAGCATTAAGAAAAGTAGCAAGAGTAAGATTAACAAATGGCGAGGAGGTAACAGCATATATACCAGGCGAGGGACATAATTTACAGGAGCATTCAATAGTATTAATACGCGGAGGAAGAGTAAAAGATTTACCAGGAATAAGATATCATATAATAAGAGGAAGTTATGATACAACAGGAGTAGAAAAACGAAAACAGGGACGCTCTAAATACGGAGCAAAAAAACCAAAAGAATGAGGATGAAAGAAAAATGCCAAGAAAAAAAATATTAAGAAACATAAAAAGAGAAGTAAAACCAGATTCAAAATATAATGATAAAGTATTAAGTAAATTTATAAATATAGTAATGGAACGCGGGAAAAAAAGTCGAGCGCAACAGATAGTATATAAAGCATTTGATTTAGTAGAAAAAGAATTAAAACAAAATCCATTAGAAGTATTTAATAAAGCAATAGAAAATTTAAAACCAGAATTAGAAGTTAGACCAAGAAGAGTAGGTGGTGCAACATATCAGGTGCCAGTAGAAGTTCCACCTGATAGAAAACAGATGTTAGCATTTAGATGGTTGCATTCATTTGCAAAGCAAAGAAGTGAAAAAGGTTTTCCAACAAAATTGGCAAAAGAGATAATAGCAGCATATAATAATACAGGTGCAGGAATAAAGAAACGAGAAGATGTTCAGAAGATGGCAGAATCAAATAGAGCATTTGCTCATTATAAATGGTAAAAGTGTGTATTGTTTTTAGAATAAAAAAAGTTTAAATAAAAAATGATAAAAGTTTTATTATTAAAGGAGAGGCAATAGTCGAAGTATTTATGGTGTGAAAAAAGATTCACAATATAAATACTTCGATTAAAGAGCCTTTCTAAAATGTAATAAATAAAACAAAATTTAAAAAGAAGAAAGTTATGAATTTTTTAATTAGTGATATAAGAAACATAGGCATAATGGCGCATATTGATGCAGGTAAAACAACATTAACCGAAAGAATACTATATTATACAGGTAAGAACTATAAAATAGGAGAAGTGGATGAAGGCACAGCGACAATGGATTGGATGATACAGGAACAAGAACGCGGAATAACAATAACATCAGCAGCAACAACATGTTTTTGGTTAGAAAAAAGAATAAATATAATTGATACTCCCGGTCATGTAGATTTTACAGCAGAAGTAGAAAGAAGTTTGCGAGTGCTTGATGGTGCGATTGCAGTTTTTTGTGGCGTAGGTGGAGTAGAACCTCAAAGTGAAACAGTCTGGCATCAGGCAAATAAATATAAAGTTCCAAGATTAGCATTTGTAAATAAACTTGATAGATTAGGAGCAAATTATTTTAATGTAATAAAAGAAATAAAGGAAAAATTAGGAGCAATTCCAATAGTAATGCAATTACCAATTGGTATTGAAGATACATTTTGTGGAGTAGTTGATTTAATAAAAATGAAGGCATATATATGGGAAGAAGAAAATTATGGAATAAATTATAATGAGCATGAAATACCAGAAGAATTAAAAGAACTTGCAAGTAAATATCATAGCAAATTAATTGAAACAGTTTCAGAATTAGATGAAAAAATAATGGAGAAATATGTTCATAGTGAAGAAATAAAAGAAGAAGAAATAAAAGAAGCAATACGAAGAATAACATTAGGAAATAAAGGTGTACCAGTATTTTGTGGTAGCGCATTAAAAAATAAAGGTGTGCAAAAATTATTAGATGGAATAGTTGAATATTTACCATCACCAATAGATATTGGCGAAGTAAAGGGCTATGCAGCAGATGATACAAATAAAATAATAACAAGTAAAGCAGATGAAAAAGAGCCATTAGTAGCATTAGCATTTAAAGTAGCAAATGACCCATATTCAGGTAGATTAGTGTATGTGCGAGTATATTCAGGGAAAATAGAAAAAGGACAGGTAATATATAATTCGAATAAAAGTATTCGCGAGCGTGTAAATAATATATTAGAAATGCATTCAAATAAAAAGAATCAGATAGAGGAATTAACAGCAGGCAATATAGGCGCAATAGTAGGATTAAATAAAACTATAACAGGCGAAACATTATGTTCAGAAAAGCGAAAAATAATATTAGAGAATTTACAATTTGCACAACCAGTAGTATCAATAGCAATCGAACCCCGCTCAAAGATTGATTTTGATAAATTAAATATATCATTAAATAAATTAACAGAAGAAGATCCGACATTTAAAATGAAAGTAGATGAAACAACAGGCCAAATGGTAATATCGGGTATGGGCGAATTACATTTAGATATAATAATAGATAGATTAAAAAGGGAATTCAATGTAACGCCAAATGTAGGAAAACCACAGGTAGCATATAAAGAATCAATAAAAGAACGAGCAAGCGCTGAAGCAAAAATAATGAAACAATTAGGAAATAAGAATATATATGGACATATAATACTTGAAGTAGAACCGTGTGATAAATATTATATATTTGAAAATAAAACATCAGAAGATGTAATACCACGCAGATATATTAATTGTGTAGAAGAGAGTATAAGAAGTTCACTTGAAAGTGGGGTGCTTGTTGGTTATCCAGTAATAAATATAAAAGTTCGAATAATTGGCGGTTCATTTCAAGAAGATTCAAATGAAATAGCATATAGAATGGCAGCAGTAAGTGCTTTTCAAGAAGCTTGTAATAAAGCAAGTCCATATTTACTTGAACCAATAATGAGAGTAGATATAATAGTTCCAGAAGAATATATAGGCGAAGTAATAAGTGATATAAATAGTCGCCGTGGGACCATACAGAATTTAATAAAAAGTGGTGTAAAAAATCATATAGAAGCATTAGTTCCATTATCAGAAATGTTTGGCTATGCAACAACATTAAGAAGTTTAACACAGGGCAGAGCAATATATACAATGCAATATCACTCATATAATGAAATAAGTGAAAATATAGCAAAAACGATAATATATAAAATAAGAGGCGTAGCATAAAATGAAAAGTTTTAAAAAGAATTTTATAAAAAGGGGTTGATAAAAAATGGCAAAAGAAAAATTTGATAGGTCGAAACCGCATGTTAATATTGGAACAATTGGACATGTTGATCACGGGAAGACAACATTAACAAGTGCAATAACAAAAGTATTAGCAGCAAAAGGATTATCACAATTTGTTTCATATGATGAAGTAGCAAAAGCAGATGCAAAAAATTTTAGAAGAGATGCAACAAAGATATTGACAGTGTCAACAGCCCATGTAGAATATCAATCAGAAACAAGACATTATGCGCATGTTGATTGTCCTGGGCACGCAGATTATGTGAAGAATATGATAACTGGAGCAGCACAAATGGATGGAGCAATACTGGTTGTATCAGCAGCAGATGGACCAATGCCACAGACAAGAGAGCATATCTTATTAGCAAGACAAGTCGGAGTGCCAAAAATTGTAGTATTTTTAAACAAATGCGATGTAGTAGATGATCCAGAGTTAATTGATTTAGTTGAAATGGAAGTTCGAGAATTATTAAATAAATATGAATTTCCAGGTGATGAAACACCAATAGTAAGAGGATCAGCATGGAAAGCATTAAATGCATCATCCCCAGACCATGAAGATGCAAAATGTATATTTGATTTAATCAAAGCAATAGATGAATATATCCCAATACCAGAGCGCGAGATAGACAAACCATTTTTAATAAGTGTAGAAGATGTATTTACAATACAGGGACGCGGAACAGTAGCAACTGGTAGAGTAGAGCGTGGCAAAATAAAAGTCGGTGAAGAAGTTGAAATAGTAGGTTTAAGAAAAGAAAGTTTAAAGACAGTATGCACAGGATTAGAGATGTTTAGAAAGACATTAGATGAAGCAGTAGCAGGTGATAATATAGGAGCATTATTAAGAGGAGTAAAGAAAGAAGAAGTAGAACGAGGAATGGTAATAGCAAAACCAGGTTCAATCACACCACACACACATTTTAAAGCAGAAGTATATGTGTTAAAGAAAGAAGAAGGTGGCAGACATACAGCATTTTTCACTGGCTATAGACCACAATTTTATTTCAGAACAACCGATGTGACAGGCGAAGTAAAATTATCAGAAGGAGTAGAAATGGTAATGCCAGGTGATAATGCAAATTTAGAAATAAAATTAATACAACCAATAGCAATGGAAAAACAGCAAAGATTTGCAATACGCGAAGGCGGAAGAACAGTTGGCGCAGGAGTGGTTACAGAAATTATAGAATAACAAGGGAGAAAAAATATGCCAGATGATTATCAGAAAATAAGAATAATATTGCGTTCTTTTGACCATAGGTTAATTGATAAATCAATAAAGAATATAATAGAAGCAGTAAAGGAATTAGGTGCTAAAATAATAGGACCTGTTCCTTTTCCTACAAAAATAAAGAGATATACAATTTTACGTTCACCACATGTAAATAAAAAGAGTAGAGAACAATTTGAAATTAGAACGCATAAAAGACTTATAGATATAGTATTTGAACCATCAAATGATACAATAAGAAAATTAAATGATTTGAAACTACCAGGTGGAGTAGATATAGAATTAAAATTGCCTGACTAATAAAATTAGAAAAAAATTATAAAAAGGATGGAAGAGATTAATTATGGATGGATTGATAGGAAAAAAGATTGGTATGACACAGGTATTTAATGAAGATGGAACCTGTATTCCAGTTACAGTTATTCAATTAGGACCGTGTTATGTTTTACAGAAGAAGTCAAAAGATACAGATGGATATAATGCAATAAAAATAGGTTATGATGAAGTAAAAGAAAATAAAGTAAATAAACCAAAAAAAGGAGTATATAAGAAATTAAATATTACGCCATTGCGAATAGAAAGAGAATTTCAATTTAGTGAAGATAAATATAAAGTATTAAAACCAGGTGATAAAATCACAATAAGTGATGTATTTAAGGAAAATGAATATGTAGATATAACAGGCACAACAAAAGGAAAAGGTTTTCAAGGTGTAGTAAAAAGACATGGCTTTGGCGGCGGCGCAATGGCACACGGTTCAAAATTTCATCGCGAATTAGGTTCTATTGGACAATATACATTTCCAGCGAGAGTATTTCCAGGTAAAAGATTTCCAGGAAGAATGGGTGGCAATACAGTAACAATGCAAAATTTATTAATAGTTAAAATAGATAACAATAATTCATTATTATTAGTTAAAGGTGCAGTTCCAGGTAAAAAAGGTTCTTATGTATTAGTTAAGAAAGCAGTAAAGAAAATAAAAACTAAAGATTAAGGAGCAGTAAAATGGCAATTGCAGGAATATATAATTTAAATGGCGAGAAATTAGGTGAATATGAATTAAATGATGAAGTATTTAATAGTGAAATAAATACAAATTGTATATATGAAGGAATAGTAGCATATTTAAGGAATAAAAGATTAGGCACAGCATCGACAAAAACCAGAGCAGAAATAGTAGGTAGTAGTAAAAAACCGTGGCGTCAGAAAGGGACAGGTCGAGCAAGAGCAGGCACGCGAAAAAGCCCTTTATGGATAGGTGGAGGAATAACATTTGGACCAAAGCCACGAGATTATACATATAAATTTACAAAGAAGAAAAAAAGAATTGCATTAAAATCAGGATTAACAAATAAATGCAAAGAAAATAAAATAATAATTATTGATGAGATAAATCTTGAAACACCAAAAACAAAAGTAATTCAAAATTTTTTAAATAAAATGAATTTGAATAAAAAAATATTATTTATAATCAGCAAAGAAGATGAAATATTAAAAAAATCAATAAGAAATATTCCAACAACGAAAGTAATAAATGTAAATAATATAAATATATATGATATTGTAAAAGCCGATACAATAGTAATAAAAAAAGATTTAGTATCAAAGATAGAGGAGAAATTGAAATGAGTATTTATCATAAAATAATTATTAAGCCAATAATAAATGAAAAGAGTTTGAATTTAGTAAGTAAAGAAAATAAGTATTCTTTTTATGTAGATCCAAAAGTAAATAAAAAAGAAATAAAAACAGCAATAGAAAAATTATTTAATGTAAATGTAACAAAAGTGAATGTAATAAATATAAAAGGAAAAATAAAGAATTTCAGAAGAATAGAAGGAAAATTAAATGATAGAAAAAAAGCAATAGTAGAATTAAAAGAAGGACAGAGTATAGAGGCATTTAATAGTTTAAAATAAAAGATGGAGATGAGATATGGGAATAAAATTTTATAAACCAACTACACCAGGTCGACGAGGAATGATGGGTCAGGATTTTTCACAGTTAACAAAGAAAGAACCAGAAAAGAGATTAATAAAAGCAATAAAGAAAAATTGTGGAAGAAATGTATATGGAAGAATAACATCGCGGCATCGAGGCGGCGGGTCAAAAAAAATTTATCGAATAATAGATTTTAAAAGAGACAAAGATAATATAGAAGGGAAAGTAGCAGCAATAGAATATGACCCAAATAGAAATACATTTATAGCATTAATCGTATATGCAGATGGAGAAAAGCGATATATATTAGCACCTTTAGATTTAAAAGTAGGAGATAAAGTAATATCAGGTGAAAAAGTAGAAGTTCAGATTGGTAATTGTATGCCATTAAAGAATATACCATCAGGTACAACAATTCATAATATTGAATTGATACCAGGACTAGGTGGAAAATTAGTTCGTAGTGCAGGGTGTGCAGCCCAATTAACATCAAAATCAGATAAATATGCATTTATAACAATGCCATCAGGAGAAATAAGATTAATAGATTTAAGATGTAGAGCAACAATAGGGCAGTTATCCAATTTTGAATATAATAGTATAGAATGGGGCAAAGCAGGCAGAATACGATATTTAGGCAGAAGACCACATGTTCGAGGAACAGCAATGAATCCTGTTGACCATCCACATGGTGGAGGCGAAGGCCGTTCAAAAGGTAATCATCCACAAACACCATGGGGAGTACCGTGTAAAGGTTATAAGACAAGAGATAAAAAGAAATTAACAAATAAATTTATAATAAAACGAAGAAAGAAAAAATAAGAGAAGGAGCAAAATATGGCGCGTTCATTAAAAAAAGGTCCATTTATTGATGACCATTTATGGAAAAAAGTTCAGGTAAATTTAAAAAACAATAAGAAAGAAGTAATAAAGACATGGTCAAGGCGTTCAACAATATTTCCAGAAATGGTAGGAATGCGTTTTCAAATTCATAATGGTAAAAAGTTTATACCAATATTAGTAACAGAAGATATGGTGGGTCATAAATTAGGTGAATTTGCACCAACAAGAACATTTCGAGGACATAAAAAAGCAGATAAAACAACAGCAGTAAAAGCAGGAAGTTGATAAAAGGAGAAAAGGTGAAAAAAATGGAAGCAAAAGCAAAAATGCGATTTATAAAATTAGGTCAGAAAAAAGGGCGATTACCAATAAGATTAGTAAAAAATAAAACAGTAGAAGAAGCATTAATAATATTAAAAAATTTACCAAATAAGTCAGCAAAATTAATAGGTAAATTAATAAAATCAGCATATAATAATTTATTAACAAGTGAACCGGCATTAAAAGAAGATGAGGTAATAGTTAAATCCGTTGTAGTAGATAGAGGACCAATGTATAAACGATTATTACCGCGATCAAGAGGTAGAGCAGATGTAATAACAAAACGATTATCACATATAACTGTAATAGTTGAAAAAAAATAAATAAAGAGGAGGAAAAAAAAATTTGGGTCAGAAAGTTAGTCCAATAGGATTAAGAATAGGTATTGTTGAAGATTGGCGTTCCCGCTGGTATGTAAAACCAAAGGAGTATTCTGAAAAAGTATATGAAGATTTAATAATACGAGATTATTTAAGTAAGAAATTAGAACGAAGTGGAGTAAGTAAGATTGATATAGAAAGAATAGGAACAAAAATAACAATAAATATATTTAGTGCGCGTTCAGCATTAATCATTGGTAAAAAAGGGAAAAAAATAGATCAATTAAGAGATGATTTATTAAAACTAATAAATAAGAAAACAAAAAATGAATTACAAATAAATATAATACCAGTAAATCAACCTGATCTGGATGCAGCATTAGTTGCCGAACGAATAGCAGCGCAAATAGAAAAAAGAGTAGCATTTAGAAGAGCAATGAAAAAAGCAATAGAAACAACAATGAAGTGTGGTGCCAAAGGAATAAAAGTAAGTTGTAGTGGAAGATTAGCAGGCGCAGAAATGGCAAGAACAGAATGGTATTTAAAAGGTAGAGTGCCATTACATACATTAAGAGCAAAGATAGATTATGGATTGGCAGAGGCACATACAAAATTTGGGAAAATAGGAATAAAGGTATGGATTTTTCTTGATGAAATATATGATAAAAATGAATTAGAAAAATATGAAAAAAATTCAGAAAAAAATATATAAGGAGCTGAAAGAATATGTTAATGCCGCAGAAAACAAAATTTCGTAAACAACAGAGAGGAAGAATGAAAGGCCGAGCAAAACGCGGAACAAAAGTAAATTTTGGAGAATATGGATTACAGGCATTAGGTAGTGCATGGGTAACAAATAAACAAATAGAAGCAGCACGAGTAGCAATTACAAGAGGATTAAAACGAGGCGGAAAAATTTGGGTTCGAATTTTTCCAGATAAACCTGTTTCAAAGAAACCAGCAGAAACAAGAATGGGAAAAGGAAAAGGAGCAGTTGAATATTGGGTAGCAGTAGTTAAACCAGGTAGAGTATTATATGAAATAGCAGGTGTATCAGAAGAAATAGCCAGAAAAGCATTGCGATTAGGCGCATTTAAATTACCAATAAAAACAAGAATAATAACAAGAAATGAAAGAGATGTGAAGTAAAATGAAAGCCAATGAATTAAGAAATAAAACAAATGAAGAATTATTACAGTTATTAAATACATTAGAAGAAGATTTATATAATATGCGATTTCAAAAGACTATAAGTTCAGTTCCAAACCCAAAAAAACATTTTTATATAAGGAAGGACATAGCACGAATAAAAACAATATTAAATGAACGGAAAGAGCAAAAATAAAATAGTGTAAGGAGAAAAATATATGAAAAGTGTGCGAAATAAAAGAAAAGTATTGATAGGACAGGTTATATCAGATAAAATGGATAAAACAATAGTAGTAAAATATGATATAATAAAGAGACATCCTTTATATGATAAAAATATAGTAAAAACAAATAAATTTAAAGTTCATAATCCAGAAAATAAAGCAAAATTAGGAGATATAGTAGAAATAATGGAATGCAGACCCATAAGTAAAACAAAGAAATGGCGTTTGGTTAGAATAATTAGTTCACAATTTAGAGAGTATGCAAAAGCAACAGAAGAAGCAAAAATAATTGATGAGAAAATAAAAGAAGAGATAACAGTTAAACCAGTTGAGCAAAAAGAACCAGAAGATATGAAGAATGAAGAGGTAGAAATAATACAAGAAATAAATGAGGAAAAAAAAGAGAGTGAAGAAAAAGCAGAAAATATTGAAGAAACAAAAGAGGTAAAGCGAAGAGGAAGAAGAAAAAAGAAAGAAGAAGAAGCTGAGGAAGAAAAAAAAGAATAAAAAAAATAAAAAGAATTGGATGGGTGATATAAAATGATACAACAGGAAACAAGATTAAATGTTGCAGATAATTCTGGTGCAAAGAAATTGAAATGTATAAAAGTGTTAGGACATTCGAAAATTCGTTATGCAAATATTGGTGATGTAATTGTTTGTTCAGTAAAAGAGGCAATACCAAATACAGGTGTTAAAAAAGGTCAGGTAGTAAAAGCAGTGGTAGTGCGAACAAAGAAAGGATTAAAAAGATCTGATGGAACAACAATTAGATTTGATGATAATGCAGCGGTACTGTTAAATGAAGCATTAGAACCAATTGGCACAAGAATATTTGGACCAGTAGCGAGAGAATTGCGAATGAAAAATTTTTTAAAAATAGTTTCTCTTGCAACAGAAGTATATTAAATAGAGGTGAAATAAATGATAAAATGCAAGATTAAAAAGAATGATACAGTATTAGTAGTTCGTGGAAATGATAAAGGAAAAAGAGGAAAAGTATTAAAAGTATTTCCAGAAGAAAGAAAAATAATTGTAGAAAGAGTAAATATAAGAAAGAAAGCACAGAAACCAACAAAAGATAATCCACAAGGTGGAATAATAGAAAAGGAACTTCCAATATCAATGTCAAATGTAATGATAATATGTAATAAATGTTCATCAGCAGTAAGAGTTGGAAGAAAGAAATTAGAAGATAATCGTATAGTAAGGTATTGTAAAAATTGTAAAGAATTATTAGATTAAAACAACAATAAAGGAGTAGTGGAAATGTCATTTTTAAAAGAAAAATATAATCAGGAAATAGTTCCTGCATTAATGAAAAAATTTGGTTATAAGAATAAATACCAGGTTCCAAAATTATTAAAAATAGTGATAAATATGGGCGTAGGCGAAGCAATAACCGATATAAAAATACTGGATAAAGCAGTAGAAGAGTTAACAAAAATAACAGGACAGAAACCAAAAATAACAAAAGCAAAGAAAGCAATATCAAATTTTAAATTAAAGAAAAATGCTTCAATAGGATGTTTTGTAACATTACGAAATAATATGATGTATGATTTTTTAGAAAGATTATTAAATGTTGCATTACCAAAAGTTCGTGATTTTTGCGGGCTTGAATTAAAGGGTTTTGATAAAAGAGGAAATTACAATTTTGGGATAAAAGAGCAAACGATATTTCCTGAAATAAATCCAGATAAAATTGATATGTTAAGAGGAATGAATATAAGTGTTGTGACAACAGCAAAAACAGATGATGAAGCAAAAGAATTATTATTACAAATAGGATTTCCATTTAGAAAATAAAGAGTGGAGGTTAAAACAGTGGCAAGGCGATGTATGATAGTTAAGGCAAATAGAAAGCCTAAATTTAAAGTTCGTGCAAGAAATAGATGTAAACGATGTGGAAGACCTCGTGGTTATATTAGGGATTTTGGATTATGTAGATTATGTTTTAGAGAGTTAGCATACAAAGGTGAAATAGCAGGCGTAAGAAAAGCAAGCTGGTAAATAATCGTAAATATAAGAGGTGAAAAATGAGTGGAATAAATGATCCAATAAGTGATATGATAATAAGAATAAAGAATGCGAATCAAAATTATTTTAAGACAGTAGATATTCCCTATTCAAAAATGAAAGCAGAAATTTTAAGATTATTAAAAGAGCATAATTTTATAAAAAATTATAAAATGATAAAAGATAGAAAACAAGGCATTTTGCGTGTTTATTTATTATATGG
>ERZ795060.319-NODE-319-length-68883-cov-50.342971_pt1 | contig 68883 bp, 57 predicted proteins | sample MGYA00375144_ERZ795060 | MGnify/ENA primary metagenome ERZ795060 (study PRJEB30189, sample SAMN05720157) | activated sludge metagenome | isolation source: anaerobic digester from wastewater treatment plant | place: Japan | collected 2015-05-15 ... | reverse complement strand
GGTGCCCGAGGTCACAGAGGCTCCGCTCCATCCGACGATAGATCGCGGCATGAGACGGATCAGGGCAGGAAAAAGGGTCCTGCTCTGCAGAGAGGACGTGGAGGGGCTGGGGCCCGGGAGCATGATCAGGCTGAAGGATCTGTGCAACATAGAGATAAAGGAGACCTCTCCGCTCAGGGCAGAACTCATCGATCTGAGCCCCGAGACCGCGAAACGCCTCAAACTCAGGATAATACACTGGGCTCCTGTCGATGGCATCCCTGTCCGGGTCCTCGGCCCTGAGAGGATCGATACCGGCATTGGGGAGCATGGCATCTCCGATGAGCTCGACAGAATCGTCCAGTTCGAGAGGTACGGTTTTGTCAGGATAGACTCTGTTGGGGAGGAGGTCGTCGCGTATTTTGCGCACAGGTGATCTCTCTGGGCGCCCGGCTAATGTTATGCGATTCCCACCCTTCCCGAATCCAGGATGCGCGGGACAGGGACAGCATCGCGGTCTCGTCGCCGCTCCGAGTCAGCGCGCCATCTGCCACCCGGACCCCTGCCGCATACCATTGGATAACTATAAATATGACGAGGTGATGGTGTAACCGGAAGGTTTATATTCGACGAAAGTCGGATATAAACCTCGGCAAAAGTCGATTATCATTACAATCTCCCTCCTTTACCCTACATCCAATCGACTTTTGCTCTCTTCTCAATCACATTGATTTCATACCTGCAGCGTGCTGCTGCCCTGCGCCAGATCGTGAGTTCGTATCACTGAATGGTTCTGCTGGAATTGAGAGCCATGGGAGGGATATCCCCTGAATCTGGAGGGGCTGGCGCTCTGGATTTCAATGAATCAAGTACACGACCGGAATTTTGAGTCACGTCCAGATCTCGCTCAGAGCATTCACACCGCCGCTGGCTCATTGCTTACTCTTTAAGTTTCGCCACCTCTCTTGCATGGGCCTTGATTATGTCGCTTCTCGTAATCAGACCTAAAAGCATTCTGTTCATTTTTCTGTCAACAACAGGCAACCTTCCCACATCTTTCTGAACAAGTTTTATCAGAGCATCCTCTAAGCTCTCATCCGGGTAAGTTACAATCAAGTCTCTCATCATTATGTCTTTAACAAACTTGTTCTCCCTCTCTCCAACCGGAACCATCTCGACATCCCTGAATGTCACGATTCCAATCAGCTTACCATTTTCAACAACAGGGAAACCTATATGTCCCGTCTTCTCTATCAGAGCGAGAACGTCGCTCACCTTCTGGCTGGGTGAGACGCTGATCAGCCTATCTGCCGGAACCATCGCCTCCTCCACTCTCACATCCTTAAGAACATCTACTGACATCTCCATTCTGTGTGCCGGACTTTCCGCTCTCGTTGCAACCTGCTCCGAGTAAATTGAGTAGTCACCGCTAAGACAGTAGGCCAACGCAGAGGAGATCATCAAAGCTGGAAGCAGTGTGTAACTTCCACACATTTCGAGGACCATCAAAATCGACGCTATCGGAGTTTTTGTCACGGCTGCAATGAATGCCGACATGCCGATAAGGACAAAAGCTTCTGGCTGCACAACAATTTCAGGAAAGAGTTGATGGAAAAGGTATCCCATCAGGGCGCCGACCATACTTCCAGTTACAATCGATGGTGCGAATACCCCACCACTCCCGCCGGAACCGACTGTAAAGGATGTGGCAGCGATCTTGCCCAGAATCAGAAGGAATATCAGAGAAAGTGCCAGCTTCCCATCTATGGCCATCTGAACGTACCCGTACCCCATCCCAAGAACACCAGGGAGAAACATGCCTATAAATCCAGTGAGAAGCCCGCCAAGAGCTGGTTTAAGATATTGCGGCACTTTTTGGGATTTAAAGAGAGCACGAACGATATAGAAGGTCTTTATGTAAATAACTCCAAAAAAAGCTGCCAAAACTGAAACCGCTGCATAGAGAGGGAACTCAAGCGGTGAGTGGATCGCAAGCGGTGGGATTTTGAAAATGGGAGGAGAACTGAAGGGGATGCCTGCAAAGTAACCGGTCACAACATTGAAGGTGATGAAGGCGATTATTGAGGAGACAAATGCAGGAACTATTGCTTCGACCTCATAGTCCTTTTTGTAAAGCACTTCAATGCCGAACATCGCCCCTCCAAAAGGACTCCGGAAAATACTCCCTATCCCACCCGCAACTCCGCATACCACAAGCAGCCTTCTATCCCTATCCGATAGTCTCAGAACATCTGCAACAAAAGAGCCGAAACCGGCTCCAATCTGAGCTATTGGCCCCTCCCTGCCAGCACTCCCACCACTTCCAATTGTTATTGCGGATGCAATTGTTTTCACAACCGGCACTCTCGCCCTTATAAATCCCCTCGCTCTGTGGAAGGATCTGATGACCGCATCTGTCCCATGCCCTTCCGCTTCCGGAGCGAATTTGTAAACTATTAACCCGCTGAGAAGTCCTCCAAGCGCTACGACAACTGGAATTGGAAGCATGCCGATATGGAAGTCGATATTAACCAACTCCACATCTCCTGCTTTTGGAGGACTGTAGCTGTCCAGGCCTGTCAGAAAGATCTTTGTCGACAGCTCGAGGAGAAAGTAGAAGATGAACGCACCCAATCCGGATATCGCACCAACAAATACTGCTAAGAGGATTGTATATCGCAAGCTCAGAGGTGCCCTTCTACCCATGATCTCGATGTTAGTTGGTGGCGATAAAACATCTTCGCTCATATCCACAACTGCCCGTATCCCTCTGATAACCCACCTGGAGGGGGCGTTGGTCCTGCTATGCAGTCCCGCCGGATGGATTGGTAGAGGTCGTCTCAAATTGTACCCGCTCTTATGTGCGTAGCAACTTGTAGAACATTCAATGCGGTCGCTGAGGGCATTCATTGCCACACTTTCGACTACATCGAAAGGTTTCGACGAAGTCGAAACGCCTTCGACTTAGTCGAAACCCTTCGGAGCAGTCGAAGATAAGTCGAAACGAACGCATAGCAGGACCGGTGCCCCTGCGGACAAGTTATCAATAAGATCGCCCGGAATTTTCATTCAGCGATCCACACACACGACCGAGGTTTATATAAGTTGTTATAATATTACATATTATATAAAATCATCTATGAAGTATGCCGTATCCAGTAGCTTTTAAATGGATTTACATGAAGTGACGCAAAGGACTATAACCTCTGGATCTAGCCTTTATGGGGCTCAACCATCCACAAACGGACAGGAGCGTTCCCATATTCAACACTGCCTATTCGCATTCATGCCTGATGCATCTGACATAGATGAGATCCACATGAGATATAGCTGAAACATAGAGATATAAGGGGAACTCGTGTACACTTCACTGACGCGGGTAAGAGAGTGGGATTATCCAAGCGTCCTCCATACCTCCTGTAAGATGCGGGGGAGGTACCCTCCCCTCCCCCGCAGCATCTCCCTATCGGCTTTTCTTCTGCAAAACACCCTTCGAGCCGAGCCTGAAGCTCCCGTAGAGCCTGGTCCCGACCTCAGATCCTCCGGTCATGTATCTCAGGTCCGCCATACCCTCGACGCTTCCTCTGCTCTCAAAGGTGTACCGTGTGCTTCTCATGATGCCGGTGCCGCTGAGGTTTATAAAATCCCCATAATAGATCTCCCGCATGTAGCTCGTAAGCTTCTGGTTCTCGCAGCTCCAGCGCAGCCCCCATGTGCTGTTGTAGTCGATGGCCCTCGTGCTCAGATTGAGGGTAACTGGCGAGCGGTTCGCGAGCGATTCGCTCTGGAACACTATCGACGTCGTCGAGTAATCCATATCATCAGACGATTCATAGCTTCCAGACCCATGCTCCGCGAACTCGAAAACAAATCCTGCCTGCGATCTGACCTTTGTCGTGGCTGATGCGCTCCGGTTAATCCCTCCACCATCGATGCGAACGCTGTTTGTCACATAGTATGCCTCCCGCTCCGTGGAGAGCCTCCGATACACCGATGCGTAACCGACACCACTCACGCTTCCATCGAACCCGGCGGTACACGATCCCCTCAGAGTCTTCACCTTCACGGTTATCTGGCCGTGCTCCCCTGGCCTCAACCCCCTTATGGTCCATACGTTATTGGTCCCCGGGTCCGGGGGAGGATATGCCTCAAGAAAGAGCGTTCTCTGATCGTAGAACTCCCGTATCACGATATCCGCGGGCACCTCCAGGTTGTTTCCGTATGTTATGGTGTATGTGATCGTGCTGCCAGGACTGACACTGCTCTGCTTCGCTTTCTTTATGGAGTCTCTCTCCAGAGGCTCGAAGCTTATCACCTCGCCTGCTATCCTAACATAATCAACATAGCAGGAGACGCCCTCGTACTTCGTCGCGCCCTTAAGGCGTATGTAGACCCTGACGACATCCATCCCGCGAAGGATATCCTGTGCCTCAGACCATGAGACATCCTTTCTGCTCTTCTGAGAGTCCCTGCTCTTTATGTCCGCCCTTGATTCTGATGCATCGAACTCGCGCCAGCCATTGGAGTTACCACCTGTATCAGCCCACCTCCCATCGCTCCAGGAGGCCAGGCTGATCAGAATGCTCGCGTCGTCCGGATCAGTGGTACTCGATTTCTCATCGCTGTCACCGTCCAGCCCGAACTCCAGCTCGATTGAACCCCTGTTCGATGCCGGGTGAAGCCATAGTTTGAGCGTGTCGAGCGCTTCTATACGTGTGGGACTGATGGATATCGGCACGCTCTTGGACGACCCTCCCGGATACACACTGATGCGCGCGGAGTGGGTTCCATGGTATCCCATGCCGGATATCTCTGCAGCGCTTTTCTTCGATTTGGTGATGCTGTAGTCAGCATCGGTGATGGCGCCGGCTGTGCTGACCAGCAGCAACATCAGGATGGCTACTACTCTCATGATTACCACTATCAACAGGAGGTACTAAAATAATTCGATTCAATTTATTAATTTAATTTCAAATATTTCGTTGCCATCTATATCAACCTCACTAAACAGCCCCCTGGTATACATTGGGCTGATATTGGACCTACGTGAAAAATAGAAATTTAAATCATCCACAGATACGGTTTTCTTGCGGGTTGGGGCGTGGGGGAAACTCGCCGGGCGGGGTCCCTTTCTGGGACCCCGTAACCCGCAGGTGATGATATGAGATACATTGCATTGATGCTGGTATTTATGATCCCGCTTGCCTCCGCATATTATGGAGGAAATACTGTCTCGCAGTCCATAGACATGTCCGCGTCTGGTGGATATGTGAGCCAGAGCGCCTCGAATGCTGCAGTGGTGGTCGGAGATAACAACAATGTCAACCAGAAGATAAGCCAGAGCGCCTCAGGGAACTATGTGACGCAGAGCGCAGCGAATGCAGCTGTTGTCATAGGCAACGGTAATACTGTCGGGCAGAGCACATCCCAGAGCGCAAATGGCAATACCATATCACAGAGCGCGGCAAATGCTGTCGCTGTTGTAGGAGATCTCAACACAGTAAACCAGCTCGTCTCGCAGAGCGCCACGGGCAATGAGATCTATCAGAGCGGCTGGAATACAGCCACAATAGTGGGAGACGGCAACGTTCTGGGCCAGCGGGTCGTCCAGACGATAAACATGCTGCCTGCACATGTCGACCCAAGCCAGACGATGAGCAACTCCGCATACATCATGGGCAGCTACAACACAGTTGATCAGGGACTTTACGGCACAATCCTCGCAGGCACGAACAACGCCCCGATGTACCAGTCCGGCAGGAACTACATACAGACGAACGATCCTAGCGGCAACAGCTACAGCCAGAGGATCAGGTTCTCCGTCAGGGCTGGGCCAAGGGCGCCAGTCTCGCAGTCAGGCCAGAACGAGATACGCATCGGACCTCTCTGAGGTCCATCTTTTAACTGATGGAGAGAGGGACAAGAGCGAGAGATTGAGGTGCGCCCTTTTTACGCAGCCCTCACAATCCCCTCGAACTCGCTCCTGCTCATATACACCGGTGTATACTTGATACCTCTGTTCTCCAGAGTCCTCACATATGATCGCAGATGCTTCCTCGATCCAGCAAGAAGCCCGCTGTAGACATCGATTATCTCTTTATTACCGGTTTCAGCTATCGCCCTCTCTAGATCCAAGATGCTGATCTCCTCAAAGGTCGCGGCTGCCCTGAGAGCGCCATCATCTGAGGATATCGAGAGAAGATCATTGTAGATGCTCTGCAGCGTCTGGTTATCGAAAACGCCTCTCTCCAGAACAGGAGTCTCCATTCCGTATCGCTTCATGAGAGCCTGGATCTGATCCATGTGGTTCTGCTCGGATCTCATCAGATCCAGGAAGAGCGTCAGGCCTGTCCTCTCATAAAACGATTCGTAGAGATCACGGGCTGCCTTCTCCTCCTTCCATATGAAGAGCATCCAGTCGGCGTCATTTTGTGTCACATTCTTTGTTATGTTATTCTGTGACGCTTTCTGTGAACTCTGCAGCGCAGAGCTCTGCACCCTTCCCAGGTATATCATGCCCTCCCCGTATGCGATGTTGTGCTTCACACCCGGATCCATGCTGCCGGACATCGCCCAGATTATCGATACATTCTGCCCAGGTCTGAGTACCTTGTCGAAGCGATCACCTGTGTCGAGCTTTCTCCTGAACTCCACGACGGTGTGTGTACCGTAGCTCTTTCCACCGTACTCAAGTATGTCATCTGTGCCTCCGAGCATCGTATCATTTATGTGGGGGCCGTAGTTGCCTGTTGAATATTCGTCAAGCACTCTTGCACTACCATCCACAAACCCCAGCACCATATCCGCATCTTTCATCCACTCAGTGGGCTCGAAGCCGATGGCAAGCCACCCGCGTGTGCTTCCATTAAGGGCCATGTAGAGATATTCATCATCGATCTTCCAGGAGACTGTCATCGCCCCGCCAGTGTAACCCTGCCTTGCAGGGCTGTAGAGCTTTAGGGAGTGTGAGTACTCATTCCCGCCCAGAATGCCGTCAGGTTGCCACTCCTCAGAGACCACGCTTTCTGTGACCCCTTGCTGCACCTCTGGCTGTACGCAGCCTGAAAAAAGGAACAGCAGTGCGATCAAAACGATCTCATGGCGCATCATTCATGATAGTAATTGCTGGCCTTGTACAAGAGGGTTCCCATTAACCTCCTGTTCGAGGATCTGCAAATACCGCAACATGCTTATATCAAAGAAGCTTTATACAAAAAGCTGGATCGCTCTTATCCATTTGATGGCCTGCCCGAAGGAGCAGGGGTCATGCTATGCGCTCGTTTCGACTTACCTCCGACTGCTCCGAAGGGTTTCGACGAAGCCGAAACTGTCAAACCCTTCGACGCAGTCGAAGGCGTGGCAATGAATGCTCGCTCTTATCCATATGATGACTTGCCCAGAGAAGCACCGGTCCTGCCATGCATTCTTGGTGAATGAATACGTGCATTCAGCAACCACATTGCACGATCCACCCAATTGTTAAACAAACAAGAGCTAGCCGGATTTCGGGGGCCTCATAGTTCGGCGCACTGCCTCATGCTTGACGTTTATCAGATCTCCGCACTGTCACCTCTCCAAGATCATACCACACGAGGCCACCGCGGCCAGCAGGGCGCCAAAGAGGAACGTCGCCTCAGGTCCGTATAACTGCCAGATCGATCCGGCGATCAGACCGGATGCTATCGAGGCGATCCCGACCATTCCATGATAGACACCCAGCGCTGTGCATCTCATCTCATCACAGCTCAGATCTGAAACATATGCGCTCTGCCCCCCATCGACCACCGCGAAGACAAGACCGTAAATGATGAAGAGCGGTATGAGCCACTCTGAAGATGATACAAAGACGAACCCGAGGGCAACCAGGGAAAAGAGCGCATATCCGATTGCAAGTATCCATCTTCTCCCTATGAGATCCGACACCGCCCCGCTCGGTATGGCCATTCCAGAGTAGACCACGTTGAAGAGGATGTAAAGCAGAAGAGGAGCTCCAACCGCCAGGGACCCCACGAAGAGCTCCTGTGCCCTGAGCATGAAGAACATGTAGCTGAAGTTGGCAAGCGAAAATACAGACGCCACGAGGATGAACCACCTGAGCCGTGGCGATAGCGAGGATATGCCAGGCCTGAGGACCGTCACTGGAGATCTCCGCACATCCCTGACATAAAGGAGAGGTACGAATGCCATCAGTGAAAGCGCAGCCGCCACAGCCAGGATCCCCCTGAAGCCCAGGCCTGCGCTCCACAGGAGATACGCTAGACCGGACCCCAGCACCGCCCCGAAGGTGTCGAGAGCCCTGACGGTCCCAAACCCGCGCCCAACGCGTGAGGGCTCGGCCGAACCCGCGATGATCGCGTCCTTTGGTGCTGCCCTCACACCCTTGCCACAGCGCTCGATGCTTTTAAGCAGGACAACATGCTGCCATGATCCTGATAGAGGGAGGAACGTCTTGGCCACCGCAGAGAGACCGTAGCCCGCCACAACAAGCGGCTTCCTTTTCCCTGTGATGTCTCCCAAATATCCCGAGAGGATCTTCAAAATGCTCGGAATACCCTCGCTGAGGCCTCCAACAAGCCCAACAGCAAGCGCTCCCCCTCCAAGTGATGTTATGAAGAGAGGCATTATCGGCTGTATGATCTCACTGCTGGTGTCATTGAAGAGACTGACCAGCCCCAAGAAGAGGATATTTCTGCCGCCATCCTCGGCCTGCTGATCTTCTGACATACAGGTCTGACCGTTTGGATCCCCCAGATATATCATCTCAGCGAAACATTCATACTCCCAGCCTCCTGTGGAAGATTCGAATAAAGATCAAGAGGAGATCTGAGTAATGGATTTCATCCCGATTGCCAGGCCGCTCCTGGGCGATGCGGAGATAGAGGCAGTATCCCAGGTGATCAGGTCAGGCATGCTTGTTCAGGGTGAGCTGGTCAGGCGATTTGAGGAGGAGTTCTCCGCATATACTGGAGTGAGAAAGTCGGTCGCTGTGAGCAACGGCACTGTGGCACTGGATCTCGCGCTCAGGGCGTTTGACCTCAAACCCGGGGACGAGGTGATATGCCCTGCGTTCACATTCATCGCAACATCAAACGCAGTTCTCTACCAGGGTCTCCGGCCTGTTTTTGCAGATGTTGATCCGAGGACATTCAACATAGATCCTGGAGATGTTCTCGAAAAAGTGAACCGCAACACAAAGGTGATCATTGGGGTGCACCTGTATGGCCAGCCGTTCGATGTTAGGGCCATCGAAGAGATCTGCGAGGATCACGGTCTCATCCTCATAGAGGACTGCGCCCAGGCGCATGGCGCTGAGTACAATGGAAAGAGAGTTGGGAGCTTCGGCACAGGATGCTTCTCATTCTACCCGACGAAGAACATGACCACCGGAGAGGGAGGGATGATAACAACAGACGACGATGCGCTTGCAGAGCGAGTGAGACTTCTGAGGAACCATGGGGACCTTGGGAAGTACAATCACGTGATGCTCGGCTACAACTACAGAATGACGAACATCCAGGGCGCGATAGGCCTTGTGCAGCTCAGGAAGCTGGATGGATTCATAAATGCCAGAATAAGGAACGCAGAGTATCTCAGCTTGCACATAAGCAGAGATGGCATAACAACGCCCTGGAGGGATCCGAGGTGCAAGCATGTTTACAACCAGTACGTTCTCAGGGTCGAGGACGACTTCCCGATGAACCGCGATGATCTTGCCGGCTATCTCCAGTCGAAAGGTATCGGCACAGGCGTACATTACCCGATGCCTGTTTATGAGCAGCCTCTGTACAGGCAGCTCGGAATCAGATCGAGCTGCCCCGTGGCCGAGGACATCTCGAGAAGAGTGATAAGCGTTCCGGTGCATCCAGGGCTCAGCGATGATGATCTGAAGAGAATCGCGGATACGGTGAACAGCGCAGGGTGATCCGATGGACGTGGGAGTTATAGGTATCGGCTCGATGGGGCGCAACCACGTGCGCGTTTACTCCGAGCTGAAGGGCGTTGAGAACCTCTACGTCTACGATTCTGTTGAGAAGAACGCAGAGGCTGCAGGGGAGTATGCAACGATATGTCACAGCATCGACGAACTTCTCGATGCGTCAGAGGCTGTCTCCATCTGCGTCCCCACAAGGTATCATTACGATGTTGCCGTGCGTGTGATCAATGCAGGCGTCCACTGTCTCATAGAGAAGCCAATGACACTAACGCTGGAGGAGGCGGAGAGGCTCCTGAGCGCAGTTCGTGAGAAGGATCTGGTGGTGGGGGTCGGGCACATCGAGCGCTTCAATCCGATAGTGAAGGAGATAAAGAGGATAATCACGTCTCCCGCATATGTTGAAATAAAGAGGCACAACCCCGGCTCGGCCAGGATCACGGATTCATCTGTCGTCGAGGACCTGATGATCCACGACATCGATATAGTCTTCAACGTGCTCTTTCCGGGAAGGGAGGATTACACGATAAGCAGCGCTGGCACGAGGAACGTCTGCGAGGCACTGATACGATTCGACTCGTCGATCGTCTCACTATCAGCGAGCCGCATGTCCTCGAAGAAGTTCAGGACTTTCTACGTCGAGGAGGAGGGTGTGACAACAGAGGGCGACTTCATGACCCAGGAGGTATACATCTACAGAAAGCCTGATAAGTACTTCAAAGAGGGAGAGAGGTACCTCCAGGAGAACATAATCGAGAAGGTGCTCGTGAGCAAGGTGGAGCCACTTAAGGTCGAGCTGCGGGCGTTTCTGGACGCGGTCATGGGCAGGTATGAGTTTCCTGTGACACCTGAGCAGGCGTTCAGAAACATGAAGGTATGCGCTGAAATCTCGAGGGGTCTGGTATGAGCTACAGGAAGCACCCGACTGCAGTGGTGGAGAGCGCTGAGATCGGGGACGGCACGAGCATATGGCACTTCGCCCACATCAGGGAGGGGGCCAGGATCGGAAAGAACTGCAATATCGGGAAGAGCGTTTACATAGACAGGGATGTCAGGATCGGAGACAACGTGAAGATCCAGAACTTCGTCTCTGTGTATCACGGAGTTGAGATCGAGGATGATGTTTTCATAGGTCCCTCAGCCGTTTTCACAAACGATCTGTATCCAAGAGCGTTCATCTGGTCTGAGGATAGAGTCGTGCCCACAAAGGTCTGCAGGGGCGCGAGCATAGGCGCGAACGCGACCATCATCTGCGGCACCATCATAGGAGAGTACGCTATGGTAGGAGCGGGCAGCGTTGTCACAGACGACGTCCCCCCGCATGGTCTGGTTTATGGAAACCCAGCCGTTCTACGGGGGTATGTATGCAGATGCGGCAGACCTCTGACGAGGCTGTTGAGGGACGACGATGTGAAGGAGTACCTGTGCGACTGCGGGGAGACTGTACGCATAACCTCGGAGGGGTCTTCCTGAAGATCGCTGTTGTTGGACTTGGCAATGCAGGGCTTCCCCTTGCAGCAGTAATTGCAGATCATGGAATTCCGGTCGTGGGCGTTGATATAGACAGAGGGAGATGCGATCTCATAAACAGCGGGAAGAACCCCATACCGCATGAGTCCGGACTGGACGAGCTCATATCCAGACATGGAGGCAGGGGGCTCGTAGCAACGACAGACTACAGAGATGCATCCTCATGCAGTGTATTCATAGTTATAGTTCCCCTATTCATCGATGAGAACCACAATCCGGATTTCAGGACGCTTGAGAGCGCGTTCAGGAGTCTAGGGGGCGTGTTGAAGCGCGGGGATCTTGTGGTCTTGGAGACAACCGTGCCTCCCGGGACAACAGAAGGCCCTGCACTCAGATGGATCGAGGAGAGCTGCGATCTCAAACTCGGCCAGTTCTATCTCGCACACTCCCCGGAGAGGATAATGACCGGATGCAGCATATCCAGGCTCAGAGAGTTCCCGAAGGTCATTGGGGGGGTTGATGAGAGGAGCGGCATCGTTGCATACGACGTTTACAGGAGGTTCATACCGAATCTCAGGCTAGTATCATCCGCAAGGGTCGCGGAGATGATAAAGGTCATGGAGGGCTGCTACAGGGATGTCAACATCGCGCTGGCGAACGAGCTCTTCAAGATATCAAAGGAGCTCGGGATCGATTTCTATGAGGCAAGGGAGCATGCGAACCACGAGTACTGCCACATACACATGCCATCGACAGGCGTCGGCGGGCACTGCATACCGGTCTATCCGTGGTTTCTCATCAATGAGATGGTGAGGAGAGAGCGTGCCGAAGATGCAGTCATGCTCAGGACGGCCAGAGAGCTGAACGACTGCATGATCCGCTACTGGATGGATCGGATAATGGACGGATGCATGCGTATCGATAAGCCACTGGCAGAGATCAGGATCTGCATTCACGGCATCACATACCGCAAGGGTGTGAGGGAACTCCACCACAGCAGGAACCTTGCGCTTGCGAAGCTCCTGAAGAGCAGAGGGCTGAAGGTCGGCGCATATGATGAGATGCTTTCAAAAGAGGAGATCCTGAAGACCGGCCTGGAGTGGATGGACCCGGAGGACGCGGATCTGGTGTTCGATTCCTTCGAGCTCAGCGTGACCCTCAGGCACCCCCGGGAAGCTCCAGCATGAAAGCCGGCGTCTCAACAATTCCGATCTCACGCAGACTCTGTGAAATGCCCAAATCAGACAAAGAGCATGGATGCAATCATATCGGGCCATGCGGCCTGTGGGACCTCTCGTGATAGAAAATACCGAACGATCCTATGTGTTTGGCAGCCTGGAGGATGGCTGCCGGAAGCACTCAGGCACTTGCCAGAGCGCATGGCCAAATGCATCAGCAGGTCGCTCTTATGTGCGTAGCTGTAGAGCACGCAATGCGGTCTCTGAAAGCATTGCCACGCCTTCGAATACATCGAATGGTTTGACAGTTTCGGCTTCGTCGAAACCCTTCGGAGCAGTCGGAGGTAAGTCGAAACGAGCGCATAGCATGACCCCTGCCCCTTCGGGCAGGCCATCAAATGGATAAGATCGCAGCAGGTTATCATGTGGACAAGAGCGTTGACCGAAAAGACATGAGAAAACGGAAGGGCTCACAGATGAACCAGCGGCTTGGCAGAGAACGATGGAAGAGAGGTCTCAACGATCCAGGAAAAACGCACATTACGCAAGATCATCCGTGTAGATCATCCGAGTGGACGAAAAAGTTCTGCATCGTATGCCATTTTCGTACCAGCCAGGGTCAATCCGGGTGCCCGAGAGTTCGCGGAGATGATCCAGCACGGAATGCCAAGCCGTTCGGAGCTGGCGTCAAGGCATGATATTCCAGATATGAGCATGCCAGTTCTCCTCCATCCAGTTAAGGAGTTATGATTCCATGGATCCGGTGATAGATAGAAGGGGAAACAGGAACATCATAGAAATAAAAGATCTGACCAAGATATACAGGGATGGTGTGGAGGTGGTGGCTCTCGATCACATAAACCTCACGATAAAGGAGGGGGAGTTTCTGGCGATAGTTGGACCGAGCGGATCCGGAAAGTCAACGCTCCTGAACATGATAGGCCTTCTCGACACACCCACAAGCGGAACGATACTGCTGAAGGATATCGACGTCACAAAGATCAGCGCGAATGAGCGGGCGAGGCTGAGAAACAGGGAGCTTGGATTCGTCTTCCAGTATCACCATCTTTTACCCGAGTTCACAGCAGTCGAGAACGTGATGATGCCCATGCTCATAGCAGGGGTTGAGAAAAAAGAGGCGCGCAATCGTGCGGCTGCTCTGCTCATGGAGGTTGGTCTCGGAGACCGGCTGGACCACAAGCCAAGCCAGCTCAGCGGTGGGCAGAATCAGCGGGTTGCGGTAGCGAGGGCTCTGGCAAACAGTCCATCCATCGTAATAGGAGATGAGCTCACCGGAAACCTGGATACCAAAACCTCGAGGATGATCTACGACATGCTTCGGGATCTGAACAAGAGAATCAACCAGACGTTCATCCTAGTGACGCACGATATGGAGATGGCTGAGAGGACCGATCGCATACTGAGACTGGTGGACGGAAGGATCGTCTGTGAGCTCAGGCGGGTCGGCGATGAGTTCGTGAGCGGAGAGATGTGCACCACAGATACAGGCGCAGATCGGGAATGAGCGCTCTTATCCCTGCGATGACTCTCCAAAAGAGACCCCATATGTCATCGGTTAAGGCCGTTTGACGCAAGAATCTATCAATAATTTTACGAGGGTATTATCTTGACGCTCTTATGTGCGTAGCTGCAGAGCATGCAATGGGTCGCTAAAAGCACTCATTCATTCGCCACAAACACGTGGCGAAATAAGTTCCTCTTCTCGAGCGTCGTCAGATGGACAAGAGCGTATCTTGAAATTAAGCGTTGCGGCTGTTGATAGCGAGTTCATCAAGTGCGGCGTTGAATGAGTTTTCACTCTCGCTCTTATGTGTTTGGCAACTTGCAGGTCGTCAGTGTGGTTGCTGAACGCACTTATTCATTCATCAAGAATGCATGGCAGGACCGGTGCTTCTATGGGCAAGTTATCATATGGATAAGAGCGTTCACTCTTATACATCTGACGACTCTCCAGAAGGCTCTCCCCCTGCGCTAGTTTCGACTTCGTCGAACCCCTTCGGAGCAGTCGAAGGTAAGTCGAAAACATGACCCCTGCTCCTCCGGGAAAGTCATCAACTGGAGAAGAGTGCCCCTGAATGTCTCAAGCAACCCGCAGGATTTCCGGGTTGTTGAAAGAGCAGGGGGGGTTATGCGCCTCAGAACTCATAGGGCTCATCACATTTCAGAGACCTGGTGTCATCATCGGCGCCCTGGGGCTGACCTCTCAAGCCTCTCGAGGCGATGCCCGTGCATAAAACCCCTGACCTGGACGGCTGAACCATCATCGCAGCCGGCGCGAGACCCCCTTTGCCTTGATGACGTGTACGGCGGGCTTCTTTAGAGAGGCCTTGGGTTCAAAACCACGGCTTCGTATCAGGGATTGCACACCCTGCATGGCTCATATCCTTTCGATTCTGCCTCCTCCTTGCTTGAGAACAACACAACGTGCTCAGGCTTTATCTTCTTAGCATACCTGCATTCGGGGAGATGGTACTTCCTGGAGGTGGTGCTTCCTACGTACTGCTTTGCTCCATACTGTTCAGGATTCGCAGATCCGACTGTAACATTGAGGTTCTGCCCTTTATACGTATCATTTTCTGTTCCATCCTCTGAGTGTTCATCCCGAGCCTCCGCATTATCATCCTCATGTCTCCTTGAGGCTCCAGCAGGCTCGCTGAATGAAAGCGATGGAGGATACAGCGATCGATCTGCGCTGCTCTCCAGGATCTGAGCCGCGCGCTCGGCGCTCAGAATCGGGCCATCCGCGCCAGAAACGACGAGGCGACAGGTATAGCCCCTGCCAGGGTGCAGCCTCGCGGTCTTTGAGAACTCGAACGCGGTCTGGCCCGGGGCCACATCGATCAGGAGGTATCTTGACCGGAGAACCTCCTGGCCTTCTCTCATAAGATGAGCCTCGAGCAGCAGGTAGGGCTCAGAAATGCTGGAGGCAAGATCCAGAGTGCCTCTGACGAGGAAGAACTCGCTGGAGACTCCGGCCTCGAACTCCAGGTCAAGCTTTCTATCCATATGTACTTCCGCAGAGCCGCTCCGCTCAGCAGCTTTTTGCTCAACGCAGCCCTGAACGAATGTCAGAACCAACAAAGCGCAGATAATAGAGACAGATCTGAACACAGAGACCCCCTCATTTCCAGTGGAAATGCAGCATGAACACGCCGGCATGTCTCATACGCCGCTGTGATCCACGCCGTTTACCATAAAGGTGCTCGATCGACATCATGATTTTGCTCTCGCTCTTATGTGCGTAGCTGTAGAGCATGCAATGCGGTCGCTGAAAGCACTCATTCATTCACCACGAACACATGGCGGAATAAGTGCCTCTTCTCGAGCGTCGTAAGATGGACAAGAGCGTTTGCTCTTATGATAACCTGCCCGTAAGCACTAGTCCTGCTATGCATCCTCGGTGAATGAATGCTTTTCAGCAACCACATTGCACAACCCCAGGTTGCTGGATATGTAAGAGCGAACGACGCATGCTCTTATGTGAAACTGAAACCCCCGCCGCTCTTGTCCATCTGACGACTCTCCAGAAGAGACTTCTTTCCCATGCGCTCGTTTCGACTTACCTTGCAACTGAGCCCCCCAGCATCCAGACTGCACGACATCCGGGTCGCTGAACACGGATTCGCACCACTGAACAATATGCCACCGCTCTTGTCATCTGATGACCCGCCTGAAGGAGCAGGGGTCATGCCATGCGTTCGTTTCGACTTACCTTGCAACTGAGCCCTCCCAGCATCCAGACTGCACGACATCCGGGTCGCTGAACACGGATTCGCACCACTGAACAATATGCCACCGCTCTTGTCATCTGATGACCTGCCTGAAGGAGCAGGGGTTTCGTTTCGACTTACCTTCGACTGCGTCGAGGGCCTGGCGAGCGGGTCCCTTAGCACCGGTTTGCACGTCCTTCAAGTTGCTGAATATATAAGAGCATGCATCGTTTTATATGTCATCACGCTGCTGCATACTGATTCCCAACAGCTTGTCTGGCTGTTCGGGCCCATGCCCCAAAATCAGAGCTGGTTAAGCGCCCTGATCGCTATCTCGATGCATTCGAGCTTCGACTTCAGCCTTGACAGGTCCTGCTCGCCAGCTATCCCCTCGCACAGCTCCCTCAGCTTTGCATGGAGCATCTCCTTCACAACTGAGAGAGCATCTTTTTCATCACGTGTGGCTGGAGATACTGAGGTGGATACTGGGCTGCGCTGAGCTGTGCTCTCCGAGATACGCCCCTCTGAGACATCCAGCTTCTTCTCTTCCGGCAGCTTCACAGCAGCATCCTGCTCAGCCTCTCTGGAAGCGGAGCAGACAGGGCACAGAATCTCCCCCTTGTACCTGAAGAGCGGAGCTCCGCAGTCATGGTGCTCTGCCAGCATGGTTCCGCCGATCTCCATCATCCTCGTGATGCGCCTGATCATCTCTTCTTCATCCATTTTCAGATCACCCCTGACACTAGGATCGACATCCATGTATTTATAGGAAAACAGGCAGAATACCCGCCCTCTTGAGGAAGCCACCAGGGAAGCACAGAATATAGAATATCCTCCAGCGTCGATGTGCTTTGGATGGAACTAACTCGGATCTCAAACCCTCCAGCCATCGCTCTTGTCCATCTGATGACCCCCCAGAAGAGACTTCTTTCCCATGCGCTCGTTTCGACTTACCTTGCAACTGAGCCCCCCAGCATCCAGACTGCACGACATCCGGGTCGCTGAACACGGATTCGCACCACTGAACAATATGCCACCGCTCTTGTCATCTGATGACCTGCCTGAAGGAGCAGGGGTTTCGTTTCGACTTACCTTCGACTGCTCCGAAGGGTTTCGACTAAGTCGAAGGCGTAGCAATGCTTTCAGAGACCAAATTGCATGCTCTACAGCTACGCACATAAGAGCGTGCCACGAAATCGATTCTCACCGCACGATATCTCATGACCCCTGCGAGCCGCATGCTGTTGATCTCAATGTGCGAGTGCATGACCTCCTGTTGCATATGAGGACAGCTTATGTCCGTCCGATAACTTGCCCGAAGAGGCACTCCTCCTCGTGCGTGTCTAACGAGCGAATGAGTGCATTCAGCAAACGGCCTGCATGGCCTTCAAGTTGTTGAACACATAAGAGCAACGGGGTTTTGAAACAGGAGCATCCGGATGTCGCACGCGGGCCTATTCCGGCCTGAAGAACGGGGTTTGCATTCCGTGACTCTCTGTCAGACAAGCCGGATTCGCAGCGTGCAGCCCTGCATATGCTGTGAAGGCCGGCCAGAAAGCAAGCATGTGCACTTCATCCAGCAGCTCGTCTGCGTCCGGTGCTCGGCAGTCTCCAAAACCTGCCAAGCTCCTGCGAATCGCCACGAATCCGAATGAGTTGATCCATCTGGGGGTTCAGTGGAGACTTCTTGTGTTGGCTGATCTGCCAGATCAACCAGATGAGCCATTCCTCTTATGTATTCAGCAACTTGAAGGACGTGCAAACCGGTGCTAAGGGACCCGCTCGCCATGCCCTCGACGCAGTCGAAGGTAAGTCGAAACGAAACCCCTGCTCCTTCGGGCAGGTTATCAGATGACAAGAGCGTGAGCCATTTATTCAGAGTTGAATCGAGATACGCGAGCCTGAACAGGAGTGGCTCATGTGAATCCTCGGAGAGGTAAATTCTGGCGCTCGAACAAACATCAACCGGCACACATGTTTATACGAGAGTACTGGATCCGCTGAATCACTGGGATGAGCCACACGAATTTCACAGAAATCCTTGGTCATGCGAAGAAGCTCCGTCCGGACTCTGTCGGTTCCATGATGAACATTCATCCAGTTTGTTCTCTCTGCGGAAGAGCTCCTCCTGCCGAGCTCCTATCTCCAGGGATGCCTGGTACTCTGCTGGACTCACTGCAGGTTTCTCACAGTGTATCGAACATGCTCAATACGTTGAGGTAAATTGTCCTCTTGGCGGATTTCTGGATGAATGAGCCGATTATAGCGGCTTCACTTGATCAGTAACTCAAGTATGCTCGCGATATTGGGCAAATACAGTCTGCCCGATGCTAAAGCGTCTTCTCTTTACTTCATCCGACAGGTATGGTCTCAAGCTGGCTTGCTACGTTCCATATCAGTGTTCTGGTGTGAAGAGGAATATTTGGATCGTTGCTGATCTCGTCTAGTATGGATATCGCTGAAGCTGCTTTTACCGCTTCGGCGAGCCCTTCCTGGAGAAGTATACCTTTGACGTTCTCTGCAGAGCGCCTTATGTTTCTGGGCACAGTATCGTCGCTCATTATTCGCTCCAAAATCTCGACACATTGCTTTATCACTTTCTCAGACATAATAAAAATCACCACCGTTGCGCTTTCTAGGGCTGCAAAAGGGTTGAGGATCAGTTCCCGCCTCAGCTCTTGAACTCTGCATGTATATCGTTGTATTTAAAAGTATGGTTGCGACTCCTCAAAATCGTGCGTGCGACAAAGAGAGGTGCCTGAACATGCCTGACCGGCGTGACTGATGGAACATGCTCAATACGTTGAGGTAAATTACCCTCCTGGCAGATTTCTGGATGAAAGACCATGCCCGATGTAGCGTCTTCACCTGACCAGCAGATAAAATACGCTCACAACATTGAGCAAATACGTATTATTGACTCTTGCTCGCTCATAGTATTGAGCATGTTCGACTGATGTAATACAGGAGGCATTGTGTAAAGCATACCGCTCTTCTCTGATGGATTGCCCGAAGTAACAGGGGTCATGCTATGCGTTCGTTTCGACTTACCTTCGACTGTTTTGAAGGGTTTCGACTAAGTCGAAACTGTCAAACCCTTCGACGCATTCGAAGGCGTGGCAATGATTTCAGCGACCACATTACATGCTCTGCAAGTTGCTACGCACATAAGAGCGATTTTACAATGGCATTATCTTGAACAAGTGTTATGTCTATTGATATCGATCTCATCAAGTGGCGCACATATGATAATAGAAAATTGTTACGCTCTTATCCATATGATAACTTGCCCATAGAAGCACTGGTCATGCCATGCATTCTTGATGAATGAATAAGTGCGTTCAGCAACCACACTGACGACCTGCAAGTTGCCAAACACATAAGAGCGAATTGTTAAATATTCATCGTATCATGTTGCACAGAAACCTTAGCCGATGAACAATGAAATGCATATTGAAACCTGGCGACCTATTCAGCTGCGCTCTCCTCCATCTGATAGCTCGCCTGTATATGCGCTGGTCTTGTTATGTGCTCCAGCAGGTGAATGAGTGCTTCCACCAGCCAGATTGCATGTCATCCAAGTTGCTAATAAGAGCGCGCTCTTATGTATTCAGCAACTTGAAGGCCATGCAGGCCGGTTGCTAAGGGAACCGCTCGCCAGACACGCACGAGGAGAAGTGCCTCTGCGGACAAGTTATCAGATGGATAAGAGCGTAAGAGCGTTCAGCTATTCGAGCCCATGATCCCTTCCTGGGGTTCGTGGTAATCTCCACTGGAAATAAAGGGGTTGGTCTCCTTCCACTGGAAACGAAGGGGAGATCACCATAACTCTTAATACCATCCATGCGAAAAGTGAATTGTTCGAGGGAGTTTTCGTGACCACTTCTAGCGGGTTGTTTGCCAGCTTTGTTGGGCAGGGAGGCATATTCAGGTCGCGGGACGTCTTGCGTCCCACCTATACCCCAAAGGAGCTGCCCCACAGGGAGGAGCAGATACAGGAGCTGGCATCTGTCCTGGCTCCGGCCCTGCATGGCGAGACGCCCTCAAACGTACTGATCTACGGGAAGACCGGCACAGGAAAGACGGCCGTCGCGAAGTATGTGGGCAAGGAGCTGGAGGAGGCGGATGCAGGATCTGCGTGCTCGGTCATATACCTCAACTGCGAGGTGGTTGATACACAGTACAGGGTTCTTGCACACCTCGCCAGACACTTCGACAAGGACATCCCCATGACCGGCTGGCCCACCGATCAGGTCTATTCGGAGTTCAGGAACGCGCTGGATGAGAAGAAGCGTGTGGTCGTCATAATGCTCGATGAGGTCGACAAGCTCGTCAGAAAAGGCGATGATGTCCTCTACAACCTCTCCAGAATAAACTCAGATCTGGTCCAGGCGAGGGTGAGTCTGATCGGCATATCGAACGATCTGAAGTTCACCGAGTTCCTGGACCCCAGGGTCAAATCATCGCTGGGCGAGGACGAGATAATATTCCCGCCTTACAACGCGGAGCAGATACAGGACATACTGGAGCAGCGGGCTGAGCTGGCGTTCAGGCCTGGTGTGCTCGCGGATGATGTCATCCCCCTCTGTGCGGCCTTCGCGGCGCGGGAGCATGGTGATGCGCGTCGTGCGCTGGACCTTCTCAGGATAGCGGGCGAGATCGCGGAGAGGGCGAGGAGCCAGATGATCACCGAGGAGCATGTGAAGGCAGCGAGGGACAAGATCGAGCAGGACAGGGTGGAGGAGGTCATAAAGACGCTTCCCACACAGTCAAAGCTTGTGCTTTACAGCATACTTCTCCTGGAGGAGCAGGCTGCCAGGAACATAACAACGAGCACCGTCTATGGCATGTACAAGCAGCTCTGCCCCCTTGTCGAGGCAGACTCTCTCACACACAGAAGGATCACGGATCTCATAGCTGAGCTCGATATGCTTGGCATTCTTCACACTGTTGTGATAAGCAAGGGACGTTACGGAAGGACAAAGGAGATCTCTCTGAGCGTTCATCCGCCAAAGCTTAAGAGCATACTGCTTCAGGACTACAGGCTCAAGGATCTCGCGAGCTTCAGCGTGCCCACGCAGGCCCGCTTCGGCCCGCTCTGAGATGCAGAGATGGGCGGCGGCAAAAGTATATTGCGGGGATCGAACAGCGTTTGTGAGATCGGATCACTTAAGGGGCTCTCGTAGACAGGCGCCCGCTTGGATAAATCCTCTGAGCTCCTGGGGTCGCGCGTTTTGATCTCAAGCGATTGCACAAAAAATAAGCGGGATGTTCTTGATTCCAGAGTGTCTTGCAGATTTCCGAATCCTGCATGAATCCGGGTCAGAGCGAGGCAGCTGCATATCGCCGGTGTATATTTGTATATCAACTCTTTAGATTAAAGATGGTGTTGTTTTGAGCGAAAAGTCGGTGAGGAGGTCTGAAAGGGAGGGTGCAGAGAGCGCCTTTACCGGTTCGGCGCCGGATATGCCATGCGACCAGAGTTTCTTTGAGAATGATCTGATGAACGCGGATCTGTGGGTGGCGCGTGGCAGGTATCTGATGAGGGCTCTTGGGAGATACTCAGATGCTCTGGATGCGTTTGAACGGGCGATCGAGCTAGATCCGTCGCATGCAAGGGCCTGGAGGGGGAAGGCAGCCGCTTTTAACAACCTCGGCCGCTATTCTGAGGCGCTTGAGGCCTGCAAGCGCGCCCTGGAACTCGACCCGTTCAACTCCAGAAGCTGGATCATCAAGGGTTTCGCTCACCACAGCCTGGGTGAGTATGAGGAAGCGGTCAAAAGCTACGACAGGGCGATCGAGCTAGACCCAATGGGGCAGGATGCGAGAAGGGCCTGGAACAATCGGGGTGCTGCCCTCGATAACCTCGGGCAGCATGAGGAAGCTCTCAGATCATACGACGAGGCGATCATGCTGGAGCCGTTTGATGCATATGCATGGAACAACAAGGGCGTCTCCCTTGTCGCTCTCAAGAGATACGATGAGGCACTGCTCTGCTTCGAGAAGGCCATAAAGATCTATCCGGGCTACTGGACCGCCTGGATGAACAGGAGTGGGTGTCTGAAGGTCCTCGGCAGGCACGAGGAGGCCAGGGAGTCGCTGGAGATGGCGAGGAGGATAGAATCGTCATGATTCGGCAGCCATCTGTCACTTAGATCTGGAGCATGTGTATCTCTAGGAGACAGTCTATAAACTCCGGCCTTCAGGCCGGATAGTAGGTCAGATGGCTGTGACTTCCTCCCCCTCAAGGGGGCAGGGCTTCCTGTGTTTCGACTCCGTCGAAACCTTTCGACGCGTTCGAAAGCGTTTCGACTTACCTTCGACTGCTTCGAAGACCTGGCGAGCGGATGAGTGCATTCAGCAAACCTGCTCCTTCGGGCAAGCCATCAAATGGATAAGAGCAAACATAAGAGGTGTTGGTGCAAAGCATAAGGAGGTTTTCTGGGCCCACATCTCTGATGGTTCCTGATTTCATATCCGTACAGCATCGGCCTTGCATTTCTCCATAGCCGTAACAGGCTCAGTCTTTGGTTGAGCTTCTGCCCCATACGACCAGGTATCTTATTTTGGAGCTGTGCTCAGCCATCGAGGCTGTGATGTATGCATCTCTCAGATCGCCTCCCCTGGCGAAGACGCCATGGCCACGTGCGATGCATGCTCTGTGATCGATCAGGGCATCTGATACCGCAGAGGCGAGCTTCACAGTGCCAAACGGGCCATCGACCACGGGCATCTCACCGAGAAACGCGATCCCCTCGCTGTCGATTGGCATCACCACATCCTCCAGGAGGGATAATGCCACCGCGTACGGTGAATGGGTGTGTATCACCGCTCTGGCATCTGTCCTGCGGTATATGGCTCTGTGGACCGGAGTCTCACAGCTCGCGATGCTGTCACCGGCGCATTCCCTGTCTCTGTCGACGAGCACCACCTGGCCCTCGTCGATCTCGTCGAGCATGGAACCTGTGCATGTTATCACTATTCCATCCTCTGTAAGCACCGATATGTTGCCGAAGCGCGAGCCTGTCAGACCCTGCTCTACAAGCTTCTTCCCGAACCTGGCCATCTCCATCCAGATCATGGTACCTCCATGCAGAACCTGTTTATCTCCCACATGCAGTGCGGCGAAGGGCCTCATATCATGCCAAAGTGGGGCAGAACATTTCGCTCTTATGTATTCAGGTGAGGATTCCTAAAATCCATCTCTTTGGTATAAAGCTTCTTTGATAAACGCATGCAGCAGCATTTGCAGATCCCCGAACAGGCGGTTAATAGTAAATCCTCAGGTAATACAATCCGGCTGCTGAATGCACTCGTTCGCTCGCCAGGCCTTCGACGCAGTCGAAGGTGAGTCGGAACGAGCGCATGGCATGATTGGTGCCTCTTCGATCAAGTTATCAGATGGATATGAGCGTTCGCTCTTCATCAGATGACTTGACCGGCATTGCTACTGCCATGCGTTCCTGGTGAATGAGTCTTCCAGCAGCCACATTTGCATGACCTCCAATAAACATCGAAGCAGCACATTTTAATACGATCCATCATATGCACTGATTGATGAGCACGCTGGTGAGAATCAACAGGATATGCGCGTGGATCCTTCTGGCACTGATGGTGATATTCATAGTAACCGGCTACTCCTGGCATAATCACATAATCATGAATCCCCGCCAGGCGGCGCAGATCCATACAACCCTGGATCCCGTCCTCGTGCTGTTCTTTCTCATACATACCATGATAAGCGTTCGCTTCACGCTCATGAGGCAGGGGCTGCGGGGCAGGTCGATTGATCTCCTGCTTCTCTTCATCGGTCTCCTGTCGTATCTTGCGGTCCTCAGGGTGGCGCTGTAGGTTCTTGTAACGTTCTCATCCATCGAAGAGGCTACTTCTCCTCATGCGCTCGTTACCTTCGGCTGCTTCGAAGGGTTCTGACGAAGTCGAAACCATCGAAACCCTTTGACGCAGCCGAAAGCCTGGCGGGCGAATGAGTGCATCCAGCAACCAATGCCTTTCAAATCAGGCACAGGCAGCGCTCAGCTGCTCGAGATGTTCGGATAAACGCCTGGCTCTTGTGAGGTGCACCTCCATCCGCCTCAGGAGCACATGTGGCGCCTCAGATGCTGTGGTGCAGAGCGCGGTCCAGTATGATAACTCGCTCATGATGCTGCGGACGTACTCCTCGAGATGCGGTGAAAGGAGTTCTTTTTCGCGGAGCCTCTCCATGCAGTCCCATATCCTTTCCTCCAGGCTGGCGATCTCGAGGAGGATCAGATTGAGCTGCCTCTCGACCTCCTCCATCTTTCTCACCTCAAACGGACTTGCCGGGATGGTTGGGGTCTGTTCACAGGAATGACCCCGAATTCCCTGTCAGGAGTCGGCACCTTACATCGCAACGGCTCACGAATCCTGCGAGGCCCAGATGCTGTTGATCTCACTGACACCTCTGCGTCAGCCACTCTGGCCGAAGGTTTCGCTGCACCCCCAGAGGGGGTTCTATGATCTGTTCAGCGATCTCACTGATAGGCAACGCTGTTCCCCATATCGTCCTCGCTCACCACTATGGTGCTGTCGAACTGCCCCTGGACATCGCTGATGTGGCTTATTGCAAAGAGCTGGGGGAACCTCACGCCGAGGCTCCTGAGCATGTTGATCATCCTCTCCCTGTGCTCGATATCCTGCGATCCGAAGACCTCATCAAGTATCATGAAGGAGTAGCCGCTCTCCTCTCCGGAAGACCTCATGAGATACTCGCTTATCGCTATTCTCACAGAGAGGGCTATCATATCTATCTCTCCGCCGGAGAACCTCCATATCGGATAATCCGTACCCCTGTCATCGATAAGTATGTTGAAATTCTCATCTATCTTGAGGATGCTGTACTTGCCTGTGACCTCCTCCATTATCCTGGCCGCATTCTGGGCGATCTCGTCTCTAACCCTCACCAGTAGCGCATCCAGGAACCTCACCAGCATGTCCCTGACCGTGGATATCACCTGGGCTCTCCTGTTGAGATCATCGATCTCCCTCTCCAGCGCCCTTTTCCTCGCCAGATCCTCATTCAGCTTTGAGAGGCTCCACTCCAGCCTCTTGAGCTCATCGCGCATCCTTGCGTACTCCTCGTTCGCACGCCTCAGCCTCTCATCCGCATCTGATAGTATTCTCTTCGCATTCTCATAAGATGCATCGGTATAACCCAGCTCCTCAAGACGCGTACTGAGCTCAGCCATCTGCGTGTGCAGCCTTCTGAGATCCGTTTCGGCCTCGAGCATCCTCGACCTCGATAGCTCCTCACCTGCGATCCCGACCATGAGGTTGTTCGCGATCGATTCGATCTCAGCAAGCCTTGTTTCTTCTGCTCTGAGCCTGCCATATTCATCGGGATCGAATCCGAGCTCTGAAATCTCTTTTTCAACATTGAGCAGATCTCCATCCAGCCTCTGGATTCTCATTCTCACAGCCTCCAGCCGCTTCTCGAGGCCCTCAATCTCGCCTGTCCGCTGGAGCAGAATCCTGTACCTCTCGTGGGAGCTCTGGAGATCTGAGAGAACTGATTTTGCCCGCAGGTATGCACGCTCGTCATAGCCTACAATGGCGATGCCCCTCGAGAGTTCTAGGATCCTCTCATCCAGCGCAGATGCCCTCTCTCTGGTCTTCCTGAGATCACTCTCCAGTCCTGGAAGGTTCTCGAGGCGTGCGAGCAGCTTCGCCCTCTCATCGATGAGTTTATCGTAATCTGAAAGCGAGCGCTTGACCTCTTCATATCTCTCTGGATCGTATTCGACCTGGCCCATGGCACTGATCTCGACATCAAGCTCCGATATCCTCTTCTCGATCTCTGACAGCTGGAGCCTGACCTCCCTCTGCTCGGCCTCAAGCGATGCGAGAGCGTTTCTTCTCATGCCCAGTGATTCCGCGGATGCCCTCAGCATGTCCTTGAGGTGCTGTGTGCGTTTGATTTGCTCATTCAGATCGCGGAGCTCATCCGCAGCCCTCTTGCAGTCCCCTCTGTACCTGATGATCTCCTCTTTGTACTTTTCCGTGAGTCGGGCGTACTGTTCTCCCAGTGGGCGCTCGCATGTCGGGCACGGGCTCTCCGCCCCCAAACTCTCGATCCGTCTGAGGCTGTTCTGGAACTCTAGCATCCTGGAGCGTGCGAGATTGTGTCTGCTCTCGATCTCTGCCCTCCTTTGATTCAGGGAGTCCACGATCTCCTCTAGCTGGATCTCCTTCTTCCTGAGCTCCCCCTCCTCCTGGGCGAGATCGCCGATCTCGGAGATCTTCTTGTGGACAAGATCAATCCTCTTCAGGAGCTGGGCACGCCTTTCGATGTGCGCGTTCCTCTCGGAGAGCAGCTCATCAAGCGATCGACGCCTCTCTTTCGCCCTTTCAAGATCCCCGAGCTCCCTCTTCAGCGATTCCAGGGCGGAGAGCCTGCGCTCGAGATCCGGGAGCGATCTTCTGGCATCGCGCAGCTCTCTCACAAGGCCAGCTTTCATCGTGTAATCGCTCAAAAGCGCGGCTCTCCTCGCATCCAGTCCTGCAATGGATGAGACCTGCGACATGAACCTCTCTCTCTTACTTTCGAGCTCCTCAAGCGCTCTACCTGTGCTCACGTAGAGATCAGCTCTCTCCCTGAGACCCTCCATCTCGGCGCGACATCTGTAGAGCTCATCGAGCCTGGTCTTTATCTCCTCCAGTGAACGCAGAGCCTCTCTTCTCTCCACTTGAATGTCCTTCAGGCTCGAGATCAGCCGCTCGTAGCTTGCTCTATCCGCATCCAGCTCATGGAGTCTATCTCTTATCTCATTCAGACGCCTCAGATCAGGGGCGAGCTCCTCAAGCCTTCTCTTCTTTCTCTCAATCTCCTCGAGCCTCGCGCGCTCCTCTCTGACGGTCCTCTCTCTATCTGCGATGTAGCCCTGGATGTGCTCGATCTCTCTCTTCAGATGATCATGCTCCCGCCTCTTCCCCTCAAGCAGCTCCAGCGCCTTCCTGGCGCCCTCCATTTCTCTCTCAGCATCTCTGAGTGCGGTCTCCCTTCTGCTCAGCTCTGCCCTGGCTGATGTCTCCTCTGCTCTTATCTCCTCAATCCTCATCTCAACATCGCCCAGCTCCGAGAGCGCTCCGGAGGCCATATTGATTCTCTGCTCGATCTCCCTCAGATCCTCCTTTGTGATCTCGAGCCCGATCTCGCGCAGGTCCTCAAGGCCGAGGAGCTTCAGCAGGTACTCTCTCTTTCCGGATCCGCCCTCTCTTATGAGATTATCAAGATCCTTCTGTCTTGCGTAGAAAGTTCTCATGAAGTCCTGGAAGCTTATCCTTATCAGCCTGGAGAGGTGAGCATCGACCTCGCGCACGCCCTTGGCGACCTGCTGGCCATTTATGCACAGAGAGGCATCGGGCAGCATGCTCTTTCCCTTCATGATTCTCGATATGACGATCTCATTCTTTCCGATGGAGAGCGTCAGATGAACCTCCACCGGTTCCTCCGGCCTGGAGTTCACGTTCTTTATGAACTTCCTCTCCACAGTGGATGCCCTGTTGCCGTAGAGCGCCCAGGCTATCGCCTCGACGATCGTGCTCTTTCCAGCTCCGTTCCCTCCGATTATGCCTGTGAGCCCGTCCTGGAACGTTATGTCCGCACGCCTGTACTTCTTGAAGTTGCGCAGCACAAGCCTATTGAGATGCATCCATACCCTCTGTGCCTCTCCTCTCGATCACCTTTCTGATCAGCTCGGTCCCATAGCTCATGACATCCTGCCGGATCGCATTCGGTATCTTGTCCATCTCTCCCTCAAGGAAGCGCACGAACTCAAGATCGAGGCGCTCCGGAGGTTTCATCTCCTCAGCTCTCGCAGTCTCATCATATTCCGGTTTTATCTTGAGGCAGAACATCGAGGACGCGAGCCTGCTCAGCCTTCTCTGATCCATTCTTCTGTATGCGGCCCTGTTGACCCTTCTGAGGTCGATGCGAACAATCTTATCTTTATCTCCGCCACACTCCTCCTCGATGAGTTCCAGTATCTCCTCAGCCGTTCTTCCAGAGCAGTCAAGCTCTACGACCCTCATTCCGATGTTCGGCACTGCGATGCTCTCCACCCCTCCAGTGCTCAAATCCACCATCAGTGCTCCTTTTCTCTGCGGAGCCTCGTTGAAGTTGAAGTACTCGATCGAGCCGCTGTACCAGGTGTTGTGAGCTATCCTCCTCTGATCGTGATAATGCCCGAGCGCGATATAGCTGAAATCGCTCTTCAGGAAGCTGTCGCTGACAATGTGCTCTCCCACTGGCTTCATGCTCTGATCACGCAGCGCCTCCACGAGCCCGTGCATCACCAGCACATCCGAGCCGCGCATCTCTATCTTTCTGAACTCCTCAATGTAATCCTCCTGGCTGAAGCAGAATGGTATGCAGTGGAAGATATGATCCCCGACCTCGAAGCGCTCGTATCTGTATCTGTGAGCGATATACACATCCTCCATTCCATCGTAGAGGTAGAACGGGCTCAGAGCTGAGTAGCTTTTGGGGGCATCATGATTTCCGCTTATTATTATCACAGGGATGCCAGCACTGCTGAGGCGTTCAAGAGACTGCTTGAAGATGCAGAGGGGTCTTATTCTGGGCCGGACATGGTGGAATACATCGCCAGCATGCACCACTGCATCCGGCTTTAGCTCTATGATCCTGTCGATGGCTCGCCTGAAGTCCCTGTAGATGCACTCCTCCATCAGGTTCCTGCCCTTCTCATCCATCCTGCTGAAGCTCTGGAACCCAAGATGGGTATCTGCGATGTGGACTATCTTCAAGGCATCCCCTCAGTCAGGTGTCGGCCTGAACGACCTTCTCTCGGGTGCACTCGGCCGGAGCCGCTCCATGTAATCCTCATATCTGTGTATCTTAGCGGGTATCGGGAAGGGCACGTTCAGCGTGCTTATGATCGCCTCTCCCTTCTCCAGGGTCTGGATCTCAACATCCAGCGATGACAGATCCTGCTTTGCAGACTCCTCAACGCGCATCCTGTCATTCCTGTCTGCAAGCCCCATCACGACCATCGTGTTGAACTGCGAGAGGAGCTCTCTGTCGATCAGCTTCGGCTGCTGTGTTATCGCGCAAAGTCCAACCCCAAACTTTCTTCCCTCTCTGGCTATCTCCTCGAAGCGCGCGATCCTGCTGTCGCTCCCGAGAACCCTCTGCGCCTCCTCGATGACTACCATGCACTTCTTCCTCCCCTCATCCTCGTTTCTGTAATCCTCCATTATCCGTCTGGATATCAGGGAGAGGAGGAAGAGCTCGCTGCTCTCGCTCAGGTTGGGGATGTCGATCAGCACGACCTTTCCGCTCTTTACGCCCTCGATTATGCCCGGGATGCTGGAACTTCCAGAGGATTTTATATATTTATTTCTTGAAAGTATGTTCTCCAGCTTTCTTACCAGAACATCGACCGTTTTCTCTGATACCTTCGCCTTTTCTGTCAGCATCGCTTTACCATTCTCATCAAGGATCTCATCTATCCACGACTCCCCATCGAAGATCCGCTCGATGCTCTCCAGGGCATCCATCTGCGCACCGGTCCAGTCGTGCAGCACCTTGATATCCTCTGGCAGGATATCCCTCCTGGAGATCGTGAGCTCACTGACCTCCGGGAGGCTGTGATTCCTGGGATCTGTGGAGTAGCATTTAAGACTTGATAGGTAGGGCTTGAGGTGAAGAAGCCCCTTGCCGGCCTTTCCGCCCCTCAGGTACTCCCCATGAGGATCTACTATGAGCAGCCCGAACTCAGATCTGTTCTCTGAAGCAAGCTTCATGCATGAGGCTGCGAAGACCTTCATGAAGTTGGACTTGCCCATCCCAGTGGTCGCGAATATCCCCATATGATGGTCCATCGCGCTGCTGTGGAGCGCCACGGCGACATCCGTGTCTCTGCTTCCGTTTCTCAGGACGCCGACCTCGATATCGCCCATGGTGTCTTTCAAAAAATCGAACTCCTCCGCCTCTGCCCTCTTAACCCTGGAGAATTTGGTGGGTATGGTCTTCGCCTTTCTGAATGCGCCCCTTCTTTTAGTCTGATCACGGGGTATGCACCCGAGCGGCTCTGCGATGACCCTGTTGAATATCTGCTCCTCATCATAGAGCTCCGTGCCCCTGATACTCGTATCCCACCTCCCATCGTAGTTCGAGTCGTGCTGCACATTGACAACACGGGCGAGAAAGAGCATATCCCTGTCCTCCACAGTGAATATCTCTCCCACATCTGCCTTTTCATCATAGGGTATTACAAACTCGTATGAGCGCACGTCCTTTGCAAGTATTCTGTATGCATTTCCTGGCATGCTCTTCACCATGATCCTCTCCGCAGAACTCAATACGATCCCCTTCGTTTCTGAACGCCATTCATCTTTGAACTTTGTGATGTCCGGAAGCTGGTGCACCGGTTGCGGTCTTGGATCCGGAGGCAGATGGCGGTCACAGCGCATCCGGAGAGACCACAAGGCTGACAATTATTATGGTCAGAACGCCGGCGAGCATCATCTTTAGACCGCTTATCAGCGCCACCTCCTCGCTTATCCTGGCCAGGAAGAGCCCGAGGAGGAATAGCACGACCAGCCCGAGAGCAAGCGAGATCATTGCTGCGGCGCTCATGCTTATCATCGGGACCATTAAGAACGGCGAGATCAGGAGGAGGGCTGCGATCGCCGGGCTGATCCCATCGACGAGCGCGACCGCGATGCTCGCGGTTCTGAATGCCCTGACAACGTGCGTCCCGTCGAGGTCTCTGAGCATCGCAGATTCCAGCTTCCTGATGTCCCTCATCCTTTCAGCTCTCTCCGCCATATAAGCGCCGCTCATTCCCGATATGCCCATCGCTATGCTTCCGCCCACTCCTGCGGTTATCACAAATCCAGGATTTTGGACACCTGAGAGGTATGCTCCAAGGACCACACCCATGATCGTCAGAACGCCATCAAATGCGTTCATGACGAAGAGACGCCTGGCTATCTCCAGCGCGCCGCTGGCTTTGAGATATCTTCTGTAAAGATCTATGCGCGAGGCCACCACAATCTACCACACAGGGTATGTGTCACATGATCTTTAACATTCGCTCTTATGTATTCAGCAACTTGACATGAAGCCATTGCTGAAAGGACTCATTCGTTCGCCAGATAAGTCGAAACGAGCGCATGGCATGACCCCTGCTCCTTTGGGCAATTCATCAAATGGATAAGAGCGAAGCACAGATGTATCCCTTCTCGCAGAAGGCTTAAAAGTTGTGTGACTATCTCTCGAAGGGGGTCGGTGAACATAGAGAACATCTGTGCATCTCTGAAGAAGCTGGCTGAAGATGGTGCGGATGCGATCTCCAGAGCGGGAGATGTCCTGGTTGTATCGCATATCGATGCTGATGGTCTGACCGCAGCCGGAGTGATATGCACAGCCCTCTCGAGGAGGGGCATAGATCACACGCCACTGTTCTTCAAGCAGCTTACCAAAAACGAACTTGAGATCATCGCAGATGCGGGCTCAGATCTGGTGGTATTTACAGACCTTGGAAGCGGCATGATCCGGGAGATCTCAGCTCTGGGCATCAAGGCTATTATCGCGGACCACCACCGTCCTGGAAGCTCTGAGCGCTGCGGGGAGATAGTCCACATCAATCCGCATCTGCTTGGCGGGGATGGCGCGACCCAGATAAGCGGCAGCGGAACCGCATTCCTTCTCGCGAATGCCCTCGGGAAAAACGAGGACCTCTCTGCGCTCGCGGTGGTTGGCGCTGTCGGCGATCTCCAGGACCTTTCATCGGGCAGGCTCGTTGGCCTCAACCGGAGGATAATAGAGACCGGATCGAGGGCTGGCGTCCTCTCATTCGGCCCTGATATCAAACTCTTCGGCAAGCAGACGCGCCCGGTCTTCAAGATGCTTGAGTACTCAACGGATCCGTACATTCCAGGGCTCTCAGGAGATGAGGAGGCGTGCATCTCCTTCCTAAAAGAGATCATAAAACTTAGAGGAGAGCGATGGAGGAGGTGGATAGATCTGGACCAGGATGAGCGCGCCAGAGTTGTGTCCGCATTGATCCGTCACGGTCTCCGTTCAGGCATTCCCGGCTTCAGGCTCGAGCGCCTCGTCGGAGAGGTCTACACGCTCACAAGGGAGAGGGAGGGGACGGAGCTCAGGGATGCAAGCGAGTTCTCCACGCTCCTGAACGCCACGGCGAGGTACGGCCACTCCAGAATCGGTTTGGATGTATGCCTTGGCGACAGGGATGGGGCGCTGGAGGAGGCGAGGCTTCTTCTGAGCCAGCACAGGCAGAACCTTCTGAACGGCATAAAGCTGGTGAAGGAGCGCGGTCTGGTACAGCTATCGAACATACAGTACTTCGATGCGGGTGAGGATATACTAGATACCATAGTGGGCATAGTGGCTGGGATGGTATTTCAGATAGCAGACAGATCGAAGCCCATTCTGGCATTTGCATCCACTCCTGATGGCATGCTCAAGGTCTCGGCTCGTGGTACGCAGGATCTCGTGAGAGCAGGCCTGGATCTCTCGCGTGCGGTATCTGCATCAGCCGGTGAGGTTGGCGGCGCGGGAGGAGGCCACAGCATCGCAGCCGGCGCCACGATACCGCCACAGAACAGGGATGAGTTTCTCTCGATCATCGACAGAATTGTTGGAGAGCAGCTAAACAGGAACAGGAGCGCTTGAATTCGAGGTGTGCGGCGCATGAGTGCCAGGCGCCGTTCGCCGTGCAGGAGCTACACGGGAGGCAGGTATCCGGACTCCACAGCATGGTTCTTCGCAACCAGCAACCGCTCGTCCATGCTGAAGTTTCCTATGAACATGTGGGTGATCGTCGACTGCTCCTCTCTTGGCTGCTCGCGCTCCTCATCGTATACAACATAGCCCATCCTGCCTATGCCGCTGAAGTTCGCGTTTATGACCAGCTCGGTCCAGCTGGGAAACATCCTGAGATCCATGCGCGATGAAAGCCTGCTGCAGTCCTCAAACTCCTTCTCACCAACCATGCTCAGATTGTAGTTCATGAAGCGCGTGGTCTCTCTGAACTTCTGGTCGTAAGTGAAGAGATGAGCCTCGGGATCACTCTTAGATCCTAGACGGATCATCGGCTGCGACTCTGCAATACCGAGAACCATCATCACCAGAGCTATCGCCAGTATCCTCCTACATCTGAGCATCGGAGAGTGAGTGGTGGTATGATGTTATAATCTTTCCGGATTGCTTTATGCTCATGATCGTTTCAGGTCAATCTGCACAACGCTTTACGCCCCTCTGGATATTACTTTCGCCGCGGATGGCATGAGTTTATCTATGATGTGCTCTCACTTCATATCACCTCTCAAAAAAACCAGAGGCTGGTTGAATGAAAGATATTGAGCAGATCGTATCCAGGCTCAGCGAGCTTGGGATCGACGTCAGCACCGGGGATGTGGAGCAGAGATACCGCCTTCTTGTCGATAAGTTTCAGGTCCCTCCCCGGGAGGCGCAGAGAAGCGTTCTCAACTACTACCTGAAGGAGAAGGGCATCGCTCTCCCATCAAGAAAGAGCGAGCAGGTGAAGATAAACCAAATCCGCGAGCCTGGAAGGTGGGTGGACCTGGAGGCAAAGGTCCTGAGCCTCTTTGATTCCCCCAGTCCGGCGATATCCCAGGCAGGAATCCTTGGAGACGATACGGGAAACATACGGTTCGTCAAGTGGGCGAAGTCCGGGCAGCCTGATCTCGTCGAGGGGAGGAGTTATCTTCTCAAAAATCTTGTCACGGACGAGTTCCAGGGCAGGTTCAGCGTCAAGATAAACAGAAGCACTGAGATCACCGAGCTCGAGAGGGATATAGAATCTGCTGTGCTTCCACAGAGCTCTGCAGATTACAGGGTCGCGGACATCAGCGGGCCGGGGCAGTGGATCAATCTCAGGGCCAAGGTAGTTCAGCTCTGGGAGCCCTCAAGCGACTCGATTCAGCAGCAGGGCCTTCTCGGGGATGAGACCGGGGTTGTGAGGTTCGTCAAGTGGGCGAAGTCCGGGCAGCCTGATCTCGTCGAGGGGAGGAGCTATCTTATAAAAAATCTTGTCACGGACGAGTTCCAGGGCAGGTTCAGCGTCAAGATAAACAGAAGCACCGTCATAGAGGAGACTGAAGAGCCAATCGAGGTCTCGCTGAACAGAAGGATCTCAGGCGCCATAGTCGATATACAGAAGGGCTCAGGGCTCATCAAGAGATGCCCTACGTGCAGGAGGCCTCTCTCGAAGGGCATATGCGCAGAGCACGGCAAGGTCGAGGGTGTTTACGATCTCAGGGTCAAGGCTGCGATAGATGACGGGCTCATGGTCCAGGACATCCTGATAAACCGCGAGCGTGTTGAGGAGCTCATCGGCCTCACAATGGAGCAGGCAAAGGAGATGGCCATGGAGGCGCTTGATCATGAGGTCGTCCTCGCGCTCATCGAGGAGAAGTTAATAGGGAGATACTTCGAGGTCACTGGACCGGTGAGGGACAGGTACCTTCTCGTGGACAGCATAAAGGAGATGGCTTTCAGCGATGACGATCTGTCCCTGCTTGTGAGCAGGGCGGAGGGGCTATGATGTACTCCAGAGAGGTCGCCAGGAGGGTGTTTCTGGCTGAACTTAAAAGGTCGGATCTCTCCTTCCGGGAGGGAGATGACTCGCAGTACGCTCCACAGTATCTTCTGACACCAACAGGCGCCAGATGCAACCGGGTTTTTGTTGTCGGGACGCTGATAGAGAGGGATGACATCGGCGAGGAGGTCGAGTACTGGCGCGGGAGGCTGGCGGACCCGACAGGCAGCATTCTGATATACGCCGGGCAGTACCAGCCCGAGGCATCCAGAGCGCTTGCGGAGATCGAGATCCCGGCGTTCGTGGCGGTCGTTGGTAAGCCATCTGTCTATGAGACTGAGGATGGGAAGAAGATAACGTCGATAAGGGCAGAGGCCATACAGAAGGTGGATCTCGATACCCGTAACAAATGGGTCATCGAGGCGGCGCGCAGGACGCTCGAAAGGCTGGAGCTCATGCGCAGCATAGATGTGCCCCAGAGCACAGACTTCCAGCCCGGAACCATGTACCATCCGGAGGCAACGACGGTCGAGGACTGCAGGAAGGCCAGGGGCCACTACTCCACGAACATCGAGGAGTACAGGCAGATGGTTCTCACAGCTCTGCGGGCCATCAGAAATGAGCAAGAGGTCGAAGAGAGCATACCTGCCGTGGCACATGTGGAGCCCGAGGTAGCTGTGAAACCAACTGCGGAGACGAGAAAGCCCGGCGGCCTGGGGGAGATTCAGGATCTCCCGGTTAGCGGAAAGGCAGATCACAAAGCGGACGTAGGAACCGAATCACACAAGCCTGATGCATACACCAGGCCACAGCCAGGCAGAAAGAAACAAACGGGATCGAAGCGCATAAGCAGCCTCGTCGATCTGGAGAACGATGATATCGAGGAGATAGATCTCTGAGAACCTCTCCCAAAAGTTATGACCGATGGGTGCTGGCAGGAAGACTGCGGAGATTGACAGTGCGGCTTTAGGATGACCTCTTGAGAAAGAGAGGCGAGGTCCTCTGCCTCTTTCATTTTGGAGGGAGCAGCCCCTCAGGCGCAGTGACCTGAAGCTGCAGCAGCTTCGCAGGCTGCTGAGAGTGCGAAATTGCCTAAGCAGCCTGCTGTGTGCCTGAGCTTATAGGAAAGCAGGCAGAAGACCCTCCCCCTTCAGGGAGGGGAATGAAGCAGGAAGCCCTCCACCTTATGGGGAGGGAGTCACTGACACAAACTCAGCCCGATCTCTTCCTGAGCAGCCTGGCCTGGAAGCCGTGGTACTTTGCGAAGCCCTCGGCGTCCCGCTGGCTCAGCATCTGTGAGTCGAACGATACCATCTCCTGGGAGTAGAGCGCATCAGGGGATCTCCTGCCCACGGCCATCGCATTGCCGCAGAAGAGCTTCATGCGAACAACCCCATTGACCCTGGAGTTGGCCTGGTCGATGAAGGCGTTCAGGTCCGCGAAAAGTGGGTCGTCCAAAAGTCCCATGTAGGCCATCTCTGCCCATGCCTCATCAACGCCGGCCTTGAACCTGAGCTCCGCGCGGGAGAGCACAAGCTGCTCCAGGTCCCTGTGGGCCGTCAGGAGAACGGTCGCTGCAGGATGCTCGTAGTTCTCCCTGGCCTTGAGCCCCAGCACCCGATCCTCTATCATGTCTGTGCGTCCTATCCCGTGCTTTCCTGCGATGAGATTCAACCGCCTGATCAGCTCGACCCCGCCGAGCCGCTCGCCATTGAGCGCCACAGGCACGCCGCGCTCGAACTCGATCTCTACAACCTCCGGCGGCACGCTCCCGTCAGGTGTTCTGGTCCAGGCGTAGATCTCCTCGGGCGGCTCGAAGAACGGGTCCTCGAGCATCCCGCCCTCGATCGATCTCGACCAAAGGTTCTCGTCAATGGACCAGGGGCGCTCTTTCGATGCCTGGACGTCTATGCCGTGCTCCCTCGCATAGTCGATCTCCCACTCCCTTGAGAGGTCCAGGTCCCTCATGGGCGCAATGACCCTCATTCCGGTGGCCCTGAAGACCGCCTCGAACCTGAGCTGGTCGTTGCCCCTTCCTGTGCAGCCATGGGCAAGCGCGTTTATCCCCAGCTTTCTTGCAACATCGACGACCTTTTTTGCAATCAAAGGCCTTGCTATGGCGGTTCCGAGAACATAGCCCTCATAAGAGCCATTGGCCTTGATGAGCGGGAATATGTAGTCCCTGACGAACTCATCCTTTGCGTCTATTACATAGTGTTCGTCGCTCAGCTTCTCAGCCCGTCTGTTACCCCTCTCGATATCCTCTGGAGGCTGGCCCACATCAACAAGAACCGTGACAACGCGCCTCATGCCGTATCGCTCACGCAGAAGCGGAATGCAAACAGATGTGTCAAGCCCGCCGGAATAAGCAAGAGCAACCTCAGCTTTGTCTGTCATGCTGGTAACCGGAAGGGAACAAGTTATTTCAATTTTATGAGTGACCGGATTGGGCTGTCTTCCCCGAATGCATTTAAAAGCTCCGTTCTTATGTAAGTACATTGCTGGAATCACCAGTTCACCCTCCAGGATCGCATGGCAGGACCGGTGCCTCTTCGGGCAGGTCATCTGATAAACAGGAACGGAAATCTGGCGGCACAGGGCAGGCCGGCTCAAGATTTAAATAGCTGCTCTTCGGATTTAATACAGCGATGGAGAAGGAGCTTCTGACTCGCGGCGTGATCAACGTGCTGAGAGAGGCGGGCTTCCTGGTCTCGTCCATGTGCGACATCAGGCCAAGGAGCTTTGATCTTGCAGCCAGGCGAGAGGAGCTGCTCCTGCTGCTCAAGATTCTCTCGAACATAGACGGGCTGAACGAGCGCACAGCCCGCGAGATAACCAGACTTGCAGGCCATCTGCTCGGGCAGCCGCTGATTGTGGGTGAGAAGACCAGAGATCAGATGCTCGAGCGGGGCGCAGTCTACTTCAGGTACGGCGTTCCGACGGTGAGCCTTCCGACGCTTGCTGACTACCTGCTGGGAGGCATCCCTCCCCTCGTCTACGCGGCACATGGAGGTCTTTATGTTAAAATCGATGGGGAGATGCTCCGGAAACTGAGGATGGAGCGCGGGATATCAATCGGCGAGCTGGCAGCAGAGCTTGGCGTTTCAAGGCGCACCGTGAGCAAGTACGAGAGCGAATCGATGGACACATCGATAGATATAGCCCTGAAGCTCGAGGAGATCTTCGATGAGGAGCTGATCCAGGCCGTGGATATTTTCAGGCAGCGTTTCGTGGAGGAGGCCACCACAGAGATAAAGGACAGCATTCTACGCAGACTTGTGGAGATCGGGCTTCGCGTATTCCCGATATCCCAGGCCCCCTTCAACGCAATAACGAGAGATGATGAGATGGTGGTCCTCACAGGCGTGAGCAGGCTCACCACAAGCATGATCAAGCGCGCGAGGCTCATGAGCAGCCTGTCATCTGTCACACTCACACACTCTGCGCTCATAGTCGATGGCGAGACAAGGATAGACAGGATAGAGAGGACCGCGGTCATAGGCCGGAAGGAGATAGAGAAGATCGATAGCAGAAAGGACTTCGCGGATCTCCTGATGATGAAACGCGAGAGTTCTGCCTATTAGGATCGTCTGTTAGCGTGCAGGGCGCTATTTTATTGTATATCTGGAAGGACATGAATCCATGCGACTTCTTGAGAAGATCCGTGAATCTGGAAGGGTGTTTGTTGTTGCGGTCGCCGGAGATAGCGGATCCGGCAAGACGACGTTCACCAGGGGCATCCGCCGGCTGCTTGGCGAGGATATGGTCAGCACATTCTCCATGGATGACTATCACAGTCTTGATCGGAGGCAGAGAAAGGCTCTGGGGATAACGCCGCTGAGGCCAGAGGCAAACAGGCTCGATCTGCTGGCTGAGCATCTGGAGATGCTCCGGAGGGGGCTTGCGATAGAAAAGCCCGTCTACGATCACGCAACCGGAGAGATCAGAGGTCCGGTCGTATTCGAGCCCACACCTGTGATCGTTGTCGAGGGTCTCCATCCTTTCTACACACAGGAGCTCAGGGACCTCTCGGACTTCAAGATCTTCGTCGATCCCAGCAGAGCTGTTAAGAGGAGATGGAAGCTACGAAGGGATGTGGGGGAGCGGGGCTACGCTCCGGAGGATGTGATGAGGGAGATCCTGGAGAGAGAGCCGGACTACAAGCTCTACGTGGATGTCCAGAAGGTCTATGCTGAGATGGTGATAAAGATCCAGGACTCGAGGATCCCTCCGGAGTGGACGGAGATTGCGAGGGGCTCTGGCAGTGAAAGGTACTCGGTGAGGATCATACAGCAGATTCTTGATCAGCCGCTGGACGAGGTCGATCTGACGATAGACCTCAGCAGGATAATGCGGCTCACAGAGCGCGAGTTCTCGATAGAGTTCCAGAGGGACGACTACTACGGGAAGAGGGTGGGGGTCATGACCCTCGATGGCGAGTTTCCCCTAACCATGACCAGAGACCTGGAGAGGAAGCTCTGCAACTTTTTAGGCAGAGATGTGCCCTCTGTGGCAGAAGGGATCCAGGATGATCAGGCGCGCTACGTCAATGCGACCGAGATGGCCCAGCTCATCCTGATCTGGAGGTTCCTGGAGAAGGTCGCACATCTCGCCTGAATCAGCACCATCTCTCGTAGCAGACGATCTCCTCGATGGGCTTCCTCGACCTTGGCGCCGGGTCCTCAGCGGGATATCCGAGAGGGAGGAGCGCGACGACGCGGATGTTCTCCGGCACCTCCAGGATCTCCTTGACCCTGTCCTCGTAGAATGCGCCGATCCAGCATGTCCCGAGGCCGAGCTCTGTTGCCTCAAGCGTCATGTGGTCGAGTGCTATTGACACATCTATGGTGTAGGTGTGCTGGCCGCATGTCATCACATATCTCGTCTCAGTCCCGCAGGCTGCTATGACAACAGGCGCCTCTGCGATGAACCACTGGTTCTTGGCGGCTTCAGCAAGCCTCCTGCGCCTCTCCGGATCCCTCACAACTATGAACTTCCAGTCCTGGAGGTTCTTTGCAGACGGGGCAAGCCTTCCAGCCTCAAGTATGCGATTGAGCTTCTCGTCCTCCACAGGCCTCTCCTGATATTTCCTTATGCTCCTCCTCTTTCTTATGGCCTCGATCACATCCATGCCAGCGCCTCCGCTATGACCTTCTCCTGAGCTCTCTCTCGAGCTCAACCCCCTTCTCTGTAAGGCGCCAAATGCCATCAGACTCCTCGATCAGACCCCTCTCGCCCAGATCCTGAAGCACTTTTTTTACAGCAGGCGGCGTTATCCTCTCGATCTTTGCAACCTTCTCGGCGCTCATCGGGCCCTTCGATCCAAGAACCTGTATCACGCGCTCCCTCTGACTGTTCCCCAGAACGAACCCCATCAGCTCATCCATTCTGCATACCTCTGCGATAGCTTTATTGCTCCCAATATCTTAATAGATTGTGGCGGGTTAGTCCGGGTGGTTCGGCGTCACCTGTAACCCGAAATCGCCGATATGCGGGGGACGAAGCTGGTGGGCGACTTTATGCGCCGTGTATTCAGCCCATCTGCGTACAATGATTCTCCGTTCTGTAGGGACGGCATCGGCCAGGGGGTCAGCCGGAGGGCGGGCTCGCTGGCCCTAACTGCAGGCACCGGTTCAGGCCCGGAAGGGAGCAGACCCACTGCGGGTAACCGTCGCTTACAGGATCGCGGGGAGGAGAAAGCGGATGGATCAGCTGGTACGCGGTGCTTCTGGCAACCGCCAGCGCACCCGCCAGAAATGATATTCCTGCGATAGATTTTGCCTCCGGCTGGAGCTCTGAGAGTGTCAGATGTGTACAGATCAAATGTCTATTTTTACATTGACTGCAGCAACCATTTGAATGTAAATGATTCAGTCATCCGGCAGATTATTAGCAGCAGTGGGGCACACCGATCGAAAAGTATATATACTATTACTTCTAACAAACAGACGATCAACTATGTCGCTAGCCTCAACTGTAATGGTGAAAGTGTACACCAGAATACGTCCGAGGATATAGCGGCGCCTTTCTTTGATATTCAAACCTAGCTCTGCATGTGTTTATCGAATTCCATATTAATAATATTAATTAAATATAAGGAGGTGACTGGCTGTGAATCGCACTACAAAGCTGCTGATGCTATCGGATATCCTCGTGCTCACAGGGCTCGGGCTGATACAGCCAATACTGGCGATATTCATAAACGATGGTGTTGCGGGCGGCAGCGTCCTGTCCGCGGGAATAGCGAGCACGCTCTTCCTGGTCACAAAATCACTGGTCCAGCTGCCCTTCGGAATGTACATCGACAGGGTGAAGAACAAGAGCAGATGGCTACTCATAGGCACATCAATTGTGGCATGCGTGCCTGTCATGTACGTATTCATTGACAGCATATACCAGGTTTATGTTGCAGAGATCATCAACGGGATCGGAAGCGGTCTTGCATATCCCGCGTGGATAGCTCTGTGGAGCGCAAATGTTGAGAAGGGCAGCGAGGGGTTCGAGTGGTCTCTCTACTCCACATCCACAGGGCTTGGTACAGCGTTCACAGCAGCGGTCGGTGCGGCCATAGCCAGCATGCTTGGGTTCACTGCCACCTTCATATTCACAAGCATGATGTGCCTGATGGGATCAGGGATAATACTGATGCTAGACCGGGAGGAGCACGTGGCAGTCAGTTCCTTCGCGTCAACCACTCCGGTATGAGGACTGGAGTTCTCTCCAGCCCTGAGCCCACTGGTTGAGTAACTTTCGGGGGCTAAACAGGATTCAAAGACGATCCCAAAATTGATAAATCTTGGAGAAATCTTCACTTTGGCGATGAAAGTCTGCGAGAGATGCAGCGGGCAGGGCTTCATCATCGTCGGCGAACGTACCTGCCCCAACTGCGACGGGACCGGTAAGACGGAGTCCATAACACTGACCGAGGCGAGGGATTCCGACATAGCAAGCCTGCTCCAGGAGGGCTCAGCGAGATGTGCGGTCTGCAACGGGACAGGCAGGATACCCATAACAGAGGCATGTGAGGCATGCGGCGGCCTCGGCAGGGAGTACAGATGTATTGTGTGCGGAGCCAGGCTGAACTCGAAGGCGGATCTCTGTGAGAGATGCTCACGCACCCCTCTCGTCTACATCCTGGATAAGGCGTGCGATACAGCCGATCTCGTGGTCGGCAGTATATACGAGGGGAGCGTGTCCGGGCTGGCGAGCTTTGGCGCCTTTGTCGACCTGAACGAAAACATGCGCGGCCTTGCACACAACAGGTATCTCAGGTTCAGGCCTGAGGTCGGTGAGAAGCTATTCGTCCGTGTGAAGAACATCGCTCCTAACGGCAACATAGAGCTCGAGCCCGTCGAGCTGAAGGAGTACCATGTGATTACTGTGGAGAAGGATCTGCCGCTCACAAAGACCTCTGATCTGCAAAAACACCTCGGAAAAATCGTGTGCATCAAGGGAGAGGTGATCCAGGTAAAGCAGACAGCCGGCCCCACGATATTCACAGTCGCAGATGACAGCGGCACCGTCTCATGCGCTGCCTTCGAGCGGGCAGGTGTTAGGGCATATCCAGAGATCCAGGGGGATATGGTCGTCAAGGTCATCGGCGAGCCGACGATGAGGAACGGCCAGATGCAGATAGAGATCCGCTCGATGAAGCAGCTCTTCGGCGGGGAGGCGACGAAGGTCAGGGAGGAGATCGAGCGGGCGATAGACAGGAGGGCAGAGCCATTCGACCCGCCACTGCTCATAGAGAGTGAGGTGCTCGAGAGGCTCAGGCCCAGGATGAGGGCGGTCGCCAAGGAGATCCGCAGGGCGATATTCAAGTCTAAGCCTATAGTCATAAGACACCATGCCGATGCAGATGGCATCTCAGCTGCGGTTGCGATAGAGACCGCGATACTCCCGCTGATGAAAGAGGTCGGCGGGCCGGATGCAGAGTACTACAGCTACAGGCGTGCTCCATCCAAGGCGCCGTTCTACGAGCTTGAGGATGTCACGAAGGATCTCAGCTACGCGCTTGAGGACCAGTCCAGGTACGGGCAGAAGATGCCGCTCATAGTTCTCATGGACAACGGATCCACAGAGGAGGACGTGCCCGCGATGAAGCAAGCCCAGGTATACGGCCTGGAGATGGTCGTGGTCGATCACCACCATCCGAACGATGTTGTCGATCAGTATCTCATCGCCCATGTGAACCCGGCGCATGCCGGCGGTGATTTTGGGATAACAACAGGAATGCTGGGGGTGGAGATCGCCCGCATGATCAACCCTGATGTGGAGAACAAGATCAAGCACCTCGCCGCAGTCTCCGCGGTCGGTGACAGAAGCGAGGCTCCGGAGGCGGAGAAGTACATCAGGCTCGTCGAGGACAGGTTCAGGATGGAGGATCTCAAGAAGATCGCTCTTGCTCTCGATTATGAGGCCTTCTGGCTCAGGTTCAATGAGGGGCGCGGCCTGATAAACGATATCCTCTGCCTGGGAAGGCTGGACAGGCACCGCAGGATCGTGGATCTGCTCTGTGATCAGGCGAACGCTGCCATCGAGGATCAGCTCAGGGCAAGCATGGGCAACGTGAAGAGCACGAAGCTGCCGAACGGGGCGATAATGAATGTCATAGACGTCGAGAACTACGCACACAAGTTCACATTCCCTCCGCCCGGAAAGACATCCGGAGAGATCCATGACAGGATGTGTAAGAAGTATGATGGGAAGCCGGTAGTCACTATAGGGTACGGTCCAGACTTCGCGGTTCTGAGGAGCAGGGGGGTGAAGATGAATATACCGCAGATCGTCAAAGAGCTGATGGAGGAGATCCCGAACGGCGGCGTGAGCGGTGGGGGTCACCTGGTCGTCGGCTCGATCAAGTTCGTTGGGGGAATGCGGAAGGAGGTCCTGGCAAAGCTTGCGGAGAAGATCGGAAGCTGCGAGGTCGAGGAGGTCCCCTCTTCTCCAGCATAGTTTTGCGGCCCTGTTTCTTCATGGACTGTTACCAGCACACCTTTCTCCGATTGAGGGAAGGGCTGGCATCATCCGGGCGTCAGGATGTGAATGTTCCCCACGCGCACCCTTTCAAGTCCCGCTCTTCTTGCTACATCCAGACACCGTATGGCCAGTGACCTCGGCGTGAACGGAAGATCTCTCATGTGGAACTGTGGATGGAACGCGAGCAGCGTGTAAGGAATTCCGGGATTGAGGGATGCCAGGAACTCCGCTATACCTCTGACTTCATCCTCATCGATGTATCCAGGAACCAGAAGCGTGCTCGCGATCACGAGCGGCGGGTCCTCCCTCTCGTCCATCACCTCCGCCACGGCAGATATGTTCTCCAGGGTTCTCCTGTTCGAGACCCCTGTCAGAGCCCTGTGAAGGTTCTCATCCATCGCCTTAAGGTCGAACTTGATGCACCCGCCACTGATGAGAGAGAGCTCGAGCATCTCCTCGAGAAGATGATGACTCATGGAGCCGTTCGTCTCCCAGCAGATCCGCAGGATATCACTTCTCGAGTCGAGAGCAATTCTGGATGCCCTCAGAGCAAATGGCAGCTGCGGTGCCGGATCGCCGCCGAAGTAGCAGATGCACGAGGTTCTTTCATCCACACTCTCCACCAGCTCTTGTACGTCAGTCGTCCATGGGCGAAGCGTCTCATATCTGAACTGCCAGTTCTGGCAGTAGAGGCAGTTGAACGTGCATGCGTGGAAGAACACTGCCAGGTTCATGTACCCGATCTCGGGGCCATTTGAATGTGCATACTTCGGATACCCGGCGCCCGTCCCGCCCGCGCAGACCCAGTCTCCGACGCAGTTTGTCGGGAGAGGGTCATGGTACCATGATAGCTTTCCCTGTGTGGGGGTGACGCCCACAAGCTCCCCATCAACATTCATCCGCAGACCACAGTAGCCCATGCCTCCAGGGGGTATTCTGCATTCATTTGCACATATGCTGCACCGAATTCCATCCGGATCCCGGGGGATCTCCTCCGGAAGCCCATACGCAGCCCTGCATCTCCTGTGCGCCATCATCGCCATCTCCAGAGCTTCCTCCGGCCGGGATCTGATGCATTGCAGGCAAACCCTCAGCTCCCCGGAAATCAGGCTCGAGGCCGCTCCACACAAAGAACAGCGTGCCATGACATCTCCTGTGCATCATATTGATCATCATAGTATATTATGATTGGTATCGGCATGTACCTTATGCTTGATCCGCGGTCTCAGCATGAAGTTCATGATAAATATCAACCTCACCGTCATGCAGAAAAAATTTTTATATTTGGAAAGAATAACTTTTGCCCATGGATGATCTGGTGCTGAGCTATCAGATGCTGATAAAGGCAGTGTGCAATGCAACTGGTGCTCGCAGCTCAATATATCCAAATGATTATAGTTATATTGCCATACCCATGAGGTCGGTCAGAGCTGTGCTTAGCGCCTTCCGGCCGGAGCCGCAGGGCTCAGACCCATCCGGAGACATCAGCGCGAGGAGGCTCTGGTACATGTTCAGGGAGTACAATCCGAGATGCGCATGCTCTCTCATCAGGCTCTCCTCGCCGAGGTCAATGGATATCGTGGGGGTTGTGACGCTTGAGGATGTGTCGTACGCTCTTCCCTCCCGCAGGCTTGGGGATGAGATAATGCGGGCGGATCTGATGCTCGATGACATCGCTGAGAGCGCGGGGAACCTCTGGTGCATCGGTACGGGCTCTCCATCAGATGCATCGGGGAATGGACGCGCTGAGGTGGTCGAAGAGGAGGGCGGAATAGAGATGACACTGATAGAGCCGCTGACAAAGCAGATCTTCAAGAGGAGCTGGGGTGGCACATTCGGGATGGAGGACTGGCCTGTATCTGGCATAAAAGCTTTTGCAGTCTGGTTTTAGAGGGCAGATGTGAATGTTACCAGCAGTTCGGGCCGGTCTTTGGCAGGACCCTGGCCGGTTGGCGTCTCAGCTTTAAGCTGTTTGAGGATCGAAGCATCAGGATGCATCCGCTCATCCTGAGAGGTAGTAGATTATAAGCGGCAGCATCAGAACGCCCATAGCATGCGTTTTTCTTATCCCTGCAAGATGCGGGGCGAGGCCGATCAGTGTGGAGATGAGGAATATGAAGATGCCGAACGTTCCTGTGAAGATGAAGGTTATCAGAGCAAGCGATCCGAGGACGATGATTGATAGGTTTCTGTAATCGATTTTTGATAGAAGAGATCCCGCGATGCAGGCGAGCCATACTGTTGTCACGTACGATACGAGCGCTATGGCTGTCGCTATTGCCATCATGGCATAAAGCTGGCCTGCATCGAGCTCGATGAGCTCATTTATTGCCGCAGCAGCTCCGCTTCTCGGCCTGCCTATCACCACCAGGGCCACCAGTGAGAGCATGGCGCATGAGGTGTTGACACCTGAGATTGATACGAGAAACTCTCTGGCAGACTGATCCTCATCCTCGATGCCCCTTCCGAGTCTTGTGAGCATGGTCGCCACCGCGGGTGAGACTCCCGGGATCCAGGCGACCAGAGAGCCTGCAGCCCCTCCCATGATGATAGATCTCACGAGAGGCGCCGCTGGAAGATCGAATCCCGTGTCCCGCTGCTCTGCCATCCCGGTGGACGAGAATATGCTGAGGATCAGAGAGGGTGCGCCGAAGATCCCGCTGAGCAGCGGAAGGAGCACATCCGGCTCAAGTCCGAGAGGAGATGAGAGGAGATCCTGGTTCCCAAACGCGAAAATCCCCAGGAGACCGCTCGTCAGGAAGACCGAGAGCGCGAGCGCCCGTCTCTTCATGGTATGATACATGCGTGGATCGATATCGCGTTCTTTCATTATCATCAGCGCAGCTATGCTCAGCAGGATGAGCCCGATGTGCTCCATCAGGAGATCGTAGTAGCTGCTGAACAGCCAGGAGAGAAATGGTATTAGCGACAGCGCGACCAGGACAGATCCGGCCGAGCCCATAGCGGATAAACGCACAGCCTCTATGCCCCTGCCTCTCAGCATGAGCCTGTGGCCGGGCAGCACTGCGAGCACGGTATCAGAATCAGGAGCGCCGACAAATACCGTCGGTATGGCATCCAGGAACGTCTGGGATATGCTGGCAGCCAGGATGATCACAGCCACGTGGTAGGGGCTGAGGCCCATCTTCATCATCACAGGCGACGCCCCGAGGAGTATCGCGGCGAAGGTGTTGACATGAAGCCCGGGTATCAGGCCGCTGACCACTCCAAGCAGGAAGCCGAATGCTGCGCAGGGCACAATGTAAAGGTCCATGTCGATCTCACCATTGGCAGAGCGATTATGCGATTGATATCCTGGGCTTCTGCGAATTGGCGCCCTCAGCTGAACAGAGACTGCAGCCCGGCGCTGCCAGAGCGGCTGCAGCTCCAGTCGTTCCCCTCCACAGTGGATATCCGGGGATGTAAATGTCTCGGTTCGGCCATCTGATCCAGATGTTCGCATCCGCCTTCCAAAGTTGAGGGTCAGATTGGAGATCATAATTTACATTCATCACCATCTGCAGGTCATGTCTTATGGGATGTTACACCTTCTCAAAACTGCCCGAACTCATCAAAACTTTCTAATATGAGCCCCACATTAAGACAGCCGAGCATGTCAGATCCGGAGATCGATCGCGAACTGGCCTGTCAGATACTGAACTCGCTCGGCCAGGGTGTTGCTGCGTCGAGGGTTGTTGATGGACAGTGGATCATCGAATATGCGAACCCGGCCCTCGCCAACATGCTGGAAGTTCCGGTGAGCGATATAGTGGGGAGATCTTTTGAGGAGTTCCTGCATCCCGATGACATTCCGAGGCTTATGGAGAGCAGGGCGAAAAGGCTCGAGGGTCTCACAACCAGCTATGAGGCGAGGTTGCTGCGAAGGGATGGCTCGATCGTGCCGGTGCTCATCACGGGCGCTCCGAGAATTGCTGATAACCGGCCGGTCGGTGGCATAGTGGTGGTAACGGACCTCACTGATTACTACTCGGTTCTGAGGCAGCTGAAAAGCTCCGAGCACAGGCTCATGGATATCCTGGAGTTCATGCCGGATCCCGCCTTCGGCATAGATCTGGATGGCAGGGTGATCATCTGGAACAGGGCACTGGAGGCCCTCACCGGCGTGAGAAAGGAAGAGATGCTCGGAAAGGGTAATTACGAGTGTGCGATTCCGTTCTATGGTTACAGAAGGCCGGTGCTTGCAGACCTTGTGCTCCATGGATACGACGAATCCATCGCCAGGGAGTACAGAAACCTGCATCGAGAGGGCGACGTGCTCACTGCTGAGGTTTTCATACCGACGTTCGGGCCAGAGGGCTCCCATCTGTGGCTCAAGGCCGCGCCCATATACAACTCAGAGGGGAAGGTCGAGGGAGCCATAGAGGTGATACGTGATATCACAGAGAATGTGAAGCAGGTGAACGCTCTAAGGCTGAGCGAGGCACGTTACAGATCGATCGTGGAGGACATGCCGTTTCTTGTATGCAGATTTGATCATGATGGCATTCTCACGTTTGTCAACGAGAACTACTGCAAATACTTTGGATTTAGAAAAGATGATATCATTGGCAGATCATTCCTCGAGCTGATACCTGAAGAGGATAGAGAAACGGTTCTGGCAAGGTTCAGAGGATTGACTCCTGAGAGGCCTTATGTGACGTATACGCACCGCGTTAAGAAAGGAGAAGAGATACGATGGCAGCGCTGGACTGACAGGGCGATATTCAACCAGGATGGAGAGGTCATCGAGTACCAGTCTCTTGGAGAGGACATCACCGCTGAGAAGAACATGGAGGATGCTCTCAGGGAGAGCGAGCACAGGTTCAGGGTGCTGGCAGAGAGCACCGCTGCAGGCATAACGATCATGAGTGATGAGCGGTTTGTCTATGTCAACAGAGCCGTAGAGGAGATGAGTGGCTACAGCAAGGACGAGCTGATAGGTGCGCCTGTATGGATGGTGGTCCATCCCGAGGATGCAGCATGGCTAAAGAAGATGTACTCGCGGAAGCTCCGCGGAGAGCCGACACCACCGAGATATGAGTTCAGGATAATCACGAAAAACGGAGACGTCAAGTGGGTGGATTATGCATCCGGTACACTGGAGCTCGGCGGGGAGATGGCATTGCTTGGCACACTTATCGATATCACAGAGCGAAAGCGGGCAGAGGAGGAGCTGAGGAGGTTCAAGGATTCACTTGAGCAGCTCGTTAAGGATCGGACTGCAGAGCTGGAGGAGAGGAACGCGGAGATGGAGCGGTTTGTGTACACGGTGTCCCACGACCTCAGGAGGCCGCTGATCTCCATAGGAGGGCTTGCGGGCATTGCAGAGCTCGATCTCGTGAAGGGAGACGTGGAAAAGGCGAGGGAGAGCCTGAGGAAGATCGCGCGATCAGCGGAGAGCATGGACATGCTCCTGAGCGACATCCTTGAGCTCACCAGGATAGGCCGGGTCATCAACCCGCCAGAGGATGTGCCGTTCGAGCTTTTAGTAAAAGAGGCGGTCGACCAGCTCGCTGAGACGATCGAAAAGAGAGGCGCTGAGGTAAGGGTGGCAGAGGGGATGCCAACGGTCCGTGTTGATCGCATGAGAATCGTCGAGGCTCTGGTCAATCTGATCGACAACAGCATGAAGTACACACTGAAAGACAAGAGGCCCGTGATCGAGATATTCCACAGAGATGGTGTCTTCTGCATAAAAGATAACGGAATCGGAATACCGGAGAACCAGAGGGAGAAGGTCTTCGATCTCTTCTACAAGATCGATCCGAAGAGCGATGGCACCGGCGTCGGGCTGACGATCGTCAAGAGAATCATCGAGGTCCATGGCGGGAGGATATGGGTGGAATCAGACGGCTGCAGCTGGACCGCCTTCTGCTTCACGCTGCCTTTGGTCACATGATGAAACCCTCTGAGGTGATCTGTTGAGGCGAATTGAAATCGATATACGGGGTCTGGGGAGAGCCATCGCGGAGCTTGACGGGAGGAATCCGAGAACTGCTGAGGCTGTTTGGAATGCGCTGCCGATCGAGGGGAGGGCGATGATCTGGGGCGAGGAGGTCTACTTCGAGACGTCTGTTGAATGCGATGATGAGAATGCATCTCCCTCCTCGACCGCGGGAGATATATCCTACTGGGTGCCGGGTCGTGCGATATGCATATTCTTCGGCAGGACACAGCCGTACTCTCCGGTGAACCACATCGGCAGGATCTCTGAGGGTCTCGGGATATTCCCGAATGTAAAAGAGGGCGTCGAGATCGTTCTCAGAAGGGCCCGGTAGAGATATCGAGAAACACAGATGTGCAGCTGGGAGCGAGGTACGCGTCTTTGGCCGGAGGAGACCTGTTTGATGTAAGGCGAGCAACCGGAGAGCGTCTTGTGCTCACCGCGCCTGGGTCTGGCATCAGAGACGGGCTGGCGGGTGATGGATGATGACAGAATGTGCGCTGGTGTGACTTTCTCTCTATCTTCTGACTGCTTTCCTCCTCACAGCTCTATCCTGATCCCAAAGAGGCGCTCGAACCTGTCGAGCTTTGCCCTCGCTCTGTACAGGTTCTGGCGCACGTATGGTCTCCCCTCCTGGAATGCTATCATATCTCTTATCTCAGCGGGGGTGAAGACCACCTCCAGGCGCTCCTGCGGCACCTCTGAGACCCTCAGAGAAGCTCTCGCAGGCGCATGCCCCTCTCCTTCGTCCATCACAAGCGGCATATCCTCTATCCATGACCAGTCATCGCCGTAAACCATGAGCAGAGCTCTTGAGCAGGCACTGCATCTGGCCGCGACCAGCCACCTGCCCGCCTGTTTGTAATACCCCAGGCTCAGCAGATCGCCATCGCAGGCTGTGCAGATGCCCACACGGTTCTGCGCCCTCGATACCGGCGATAGCTTCGTATCATCCAGCAGAATGTCCGGTTCTCTGAAGAGTATCAACTTGAAGCCAGCACCTCTTCCATGCTGTGGATTCCCGGCGGTGCCCTGACAACCCATCTCGCAGCCCTCAGGGCGCCTGTGGCGAAGGCCGACCTGCTGTGCGCCTGGTGTTTGATCTCTATCCTCTCTCCTGGACCGGCGAAGAGCACGGTGTGATCTCCCACTATATCTCCAGCCCTGACAGCATGCACCCCGATCTCCCTCCCCCTTTCACACATGCCCTCTCTGCCATACCGGATATCCTCTATCCCGAGACAGCGTCTCAGTATCTCAGCGGTTCTCATCGCAGTCCCGCTGGGGGCGTCCTTCTTCCTGCGGTGGTGCGCCTCTATGACCTCCACATCGTAATCGCTGAGCGATCTGGCTGCCATCTCCACAAGCTTCCAGAAGACGTTGACCCCAAGGCTGAAGTTGGGAGAGATGACAGCAGCGATGCCTGCGCTCTTTATCGTATCCTCTATGATGGATAACTGCTCCTCAGAGAAACCTGTCGTGCCGACGACAAGGGCCACTCCGTTATCAGCAGCCGCGCGGATGTTCTCCAGAGCTGCAGACGGCACTGTGAAGTCGATCAGCACATCGGGCCGCGACTCTCTGAGAACCCTGCGCACGTCCCCTGCATCAGAAATACGGAGATCTCCGAGCACAAGCTCTCCGATCCCCACGATATCGATCGCAGCCACGAGCTTCAGATCCTGGGAGCTTCTGATCCCCTCGATTATGAGAGATCCCATCCTCCCCTTCGCCCCGGTCAATGCGACATCTGTCATCTCATATCGCCTGTCAGGTCTGACATCTTTGTGAGCACATCCCTGAGCTTCGCCTCGTTCTCCTCTGACATCGGAGCAAGCGGAAGTCTGAGTGGTCCAGCTGCCATCCCCATCATGCGGTATGCGGTCTTCACAGGTATCGGGTTCGTCTCCAGGAACATCGCGCGCACAAGAGGCGCAAGCCTGTAGTGAAGCTCACGCGCCTTTGCGATATCTCCTTTCAGGAAGGCTTCGACCATCTCCACAGTGGCGCGCGGGGCTACATTGGCGACCACAGAGACGACACCGGTTGCCCCAAGCGCCAGCATAGGCAGCGTGAGGTCGTCATCTCCTGAGAGCACCGAGAAGTCCTTGCCCGATGTGAGCTCTATTATCCTCGAGACCTGCGTCAGGCTCCCGCTCGCCTCTTTTACAGCAACGATATTGCTGATCTCTGCGAGCCTGGCCACAATCTCGGGGCGGAGATCAACACCTGTTCTTTTAGGAACGTTGTAAAGAACTATGGGGATCTCAGCAGATTCCGCTACCTTCTTGAAATGCTCAACCAGACCCCTCTCGTTCGGACGGTTGTAGTAAGGTGTTATGAGAAGAGCAGCATCTGCCCCGGCATCGGCGGCATGCCTTGTCAGGTCTATCGCCTCTGATGTGTTGTTGGATCCCGTCCCCGCCACGACCGGCACCTCGGAGCAGTCGATGACTATCTCGACCACCCTCTTGTGCTCCTCGTGGCTCAGAGTTGCTGATTCACCGGTGGTGCCGCACGGAACTATGCCGGAGATGCCGGTCTTTGAGAGAATCTCGACGTTTCTTCGCAGGCCATCCTCGTCCAGAGATCCATCGTCCTTGAAGGGGGTTATGATCGCGGGAAATACCCCTCTAAACATTGGACTCAACCTCTGATCTCAGGGTTGCCCTCTGCTCCAGTAGCCTGGTGATGTATCCAGCTATCCTGTTCCTTATCGCCTTGTTCTGCACGTTAGTGTAGGCTGTGACCTTCTCCTTGTTCAGCTCAAAATCAGTGGTGAACTCGCCCTCGTATGTGCTCATGAGTTTTTTCGCAAAGTTTTTGATATAGCTCGGCTTTACGCATCCCATCCAACTCACTCCAGACAGCGGTCTTCTCCTAGTATGAGGCATCGATTTATATCTTCCTATCGTTTTCCGACTGCTCTCGAGAGCATGATCGCCACGGTGGCCACAGAGACCGCATCCCTTCCCAGAATACGTATCATCGGCTCCTTTCCCACCCCTCCCGCATCCCAGATGATATCAGGCACTGCGCCCAGCCGCTCTATCGCCCTTGCAGTCCCCCAGCTCATCGTGCTCTCGCCAGGCGGCTCCTCGCCCCTGTCGAAGCTTGATACCCTGAGACCCATGCGCGAAGCCTCTGAGAGAAGATCCTCGCCCAGCCTGATGTTCATGGCTGCTCTGATCCCCGGATCGAAGCGCATCGCTGTCAGCACGATCCGCGCGATGTGCCTGCTTGCGCCGAACCTGATGCATCCGGAGACGTGAGCCCTCCTTCCGGCTCTCACGATCCTGCCCTCAACAGCTGCGACATCACCATCTGAGCGGGCTCCAGGTATCGCCATTCCGATGTTCGATCCGACCTCAGGTATGAGCCCGACGAACATAAGCTCCTCTTTTAGCATGGATACCGCGTGATCCAGAGAGGAGATGACGCGGAACCTCTCCGCATCCCTCCTCAGGCATGCGGCCTGATCCACAGGCGCAGCGCCGTGGCCGACAGGCCTGCTCATCTCGATGGACTGCGCAGCGAACTCATGTGCATGCCTTGCAGCCTCCTGCAGGTTCATCCCCATCGAGAGGTACGCTGTCAGCGCAGCTGAATATGTGCATCCGACACCGTGGTTGCCGCCCGATCTCCTCCTGCCGGATATGCATGCAGATTCGTCCTCTGTGACAAGAAGATCCACGCACTCATCCGCCTGCAGCCCTGCAGCCCTGCACTCCAGGTGACCGCCGGTCACCACAACAGCCCTGGCGCCCATCTCCACGATCCTCAGGGCAGCCTCTCTCGCGCTCTCCAGATCACAGATCCTCACGCCTGTGATCGCCTCCGCCTCAAAGATGTTTGGCGTGACCACGGATGCCACCGGTATGAGCTCCTCCACGAGTGCAGGAATAGCATCATCTGCGATGAGCGATCCGCCCGCCTCCGCTGCGATTACAGGATCCACAACCACAGAACGGTGCAGCGCACGCAGCCTCTCCGCGACCAGGTATATCGCTTCAGGCGAGAAGAGCATCCCCGTCTTCGCCCAGGATATATTGAAGTCCTCAGCGACTGCATCCAGCTGGGCGGCGATCATCTCTGCCGGTATAGGAAATACCCTGCGAACGCCCAGGGTGTTCTGGGCGGTCACAGCGGCTACGACACTTAAACCATGGACCCCTAGAGCCGCAAATGTCTTCAGATCGGCCTGGATGCCGGCTCCTCCACCTGAGTCAGAGCCACCCACTGTGAGAACAGATCTCTCCATCTGCCAGACTAACGTCTCCTCTCCACCGCGCGTATCACATCTTCAGGCAGGCCGTACTTCCTGGCGAGCTTTATCGCCTTGGAGTACATCCCCGAGCTCACGTACATATCGAAAGCTGCCTGCGCAGCCTCCATCCTGAGCGTTATCGGGAGATCGAACTCCTCTGCGATCTTGGCAGCGTTCTTGAGCAGTCCGAAGTCCATGCTCTTCCTGAACGCCCTGGATGCCGCATCCTGCACCATGTTCTTCGGGAGATCGAACTCCTTCGCGCATTTCGCAGCGGCCTTGTACTGCTCGCTGTCCATCTTCCTCTGGAACGATCTCGCTGCAGCCTCCTTGACGATCTTGGGGTCGAGGCCGTACGTCTTGCCGAGCTCTGCTGCCACAGAGTACTCGCCAAGCTCTATGTTCTTCCTGAAGGCCGCCTCGACAGCATCCTGGAGCATATCGTTCGGCAGAGAGTACTGCTCCTTGATCCTGGCAGCCTCCTTGTAGCCACCACGAGCCATGCTCTCCTTGAAGAGCCTGAGGGCCTCCTCGAAAGACTCAGCCATATGTCACCTCTTGTTAGGATATTCGCGTAATGAGTATAAAAAGCATGTTGGATCCCGGCTCAGAGCGAATCCTCTCTCAGAGATGTCACGAACGCGTACTGCGTTGTTGTGGGCAGCTTCCGCCTCAGCTCCCTCACGTCCGGGAGGTATATGACCATGCTCCTGTTGCCGATATCCCCGCGCCTGAGGTTGAGTATCTTGGAGACCGCCTCTATCTCAGCCTCGCCCTGTATCCTTGCGGATCCGCTTCCCAGCTCCGGGGACATCTCTATGAGGATTGGAAGCCTGATTCGCGACCACATGAATCTGGGGATCGAGTTGGAGATGAGCTCGAGCTCGGGCATGTCCATCACATAGAATGTGTTGTCCTTGCCCTTTATCCCCGGCTTCTCCTCCTCCAGGAGCTCCGCCAGCGTCTTCCTCCTGGGAGGAAGGTGCTGGTTCATTGTCTGGATCGTCTTGATCAGTATCTTCCTGTCTGCCTGTGTGTACATTTCCCTCTCATTTCTCACATGATGCTTTATATTACTTGTCCTCTCTCCTCCCCTGCACGGCCCTGTCTCTTATCTGGCTCACCCGCGCGTTCAGCGCCTCTTCGATTCTCGGATCGAGCGTGCCTGAGTGGAAGTCGATCCTTGCCGCGATGGCAAGCTTTGCTGCGAGCGTCCTCGCAATCCTGCCGCGCAGCCTTTTCGGGGATGACTGGATCAGAGGATGTCTGAATATGATGCCGTGCTTCGGCGATGGGGCCCTTCCCCTAAGATGCCGGAAGAGGGCTCTCTCAGCGCCGATGACCTGTATTGTGGATGCGGGAAGCCTGGCCAGGCGATCGAGACCGCCGGCCCTTGAGATCAGCCTGGCAGCAAGCACCGGCCCCAGGATCGCGGAGAGGTTCGGCGCGAGCTCCCTCGCTTTTGTCTCAAGAAGCTCTTCAAGATCTTCTCTGGCTCTGATCAGTTCCAGGAGCGGTCTCGCCACGAGGTCTATCCCCTCCCTCTCGGACAGGGATCTCGCCAGCTCCTCCCCCCTGCACCTCATCCCGTAAAAGAGGGACCACTCGTACAGCCGCTCCTCGAGAAGGTTTATCGCCACGTTCAGATCGTCCAGAGACTCTACCATCTGAAGGAGATCCGAGTGAGGGGTGCACATGCATTCAAGCTGCCGCTTGACGAGAGCGATCGCGACGTCCCTCAGACGATGGTTGTAATCGATCCCGTCACTTGCAAAACCCAGCTCGATCGCAGCAGCACGTATATCGATCTGCGGCTCTGAGGATGCCCTCTCATGGGATAGAAGACGCTCTAGGCTCTCTTCTTTGTTGTAAGCCCTCCTCTCAGATATGTTTCCGCACCAGATCTCCATTGTGAGATCCTCCTCGCCCTGAAGCGCGGGTCTCCCGATCACACGTTTCTCAGGATCTCTGCAGTCTCCTTCAGCTCATTCCTCAGCGATGCCAGGATGGCCGATGACTCCTGGAATCCCTCAAGGGCGTTGAAGAACCGGTCGACAGGATCGCCCTTGTATGTTGGGACGAGAAATATATGTGTGTGCGGTATCCTCCTCCCCCTCGCATACATGGCCACGAAGTCCGGCTCGAAGGCCCTTTTGATTCTCCCAGATACCGACCGTGCGAGCCTGAAGAGGCTTGAGACCTCCTGCTCGTCGAGATCATGCCACCACGGGACATGGCGCTTCGGTATCACAAGACAGTGTCCTCTGGCGAGCGGGTTGATGTCCAGTATCGCCATGGTGAGCTCGTCCTCATCTATGATGTGGGCCGGCTCAGCTCCACTGACGATTCTGCAAAAGACACAGCTCTCGGTCATTATTTCACGGTGGTATTTAAGAAAAAGAGGTATAAAAATCTTCTAAGCAGGCGCGATCACAATCTCAGCTCCATCTCCTCCTGCCGGCGTAGCTGGCAGAGCTGCCGAGCGCCTCCTGGATTCTCAGGAGCTGGTTGTACTTCGCGTTACGCTCGCTCCTTGCCGGGGCCCCCGTCTTTATGAGCTCTGCGCCTATCGCCACAGATATATCCGCGAGGGCGCTGTCCTCTGTCTCAGCAGATCTGTGGCTCACCATCACCTTGAAGCTGTTCCTGTATGCGAGCGTTGCTGCATCAAACGCCTCCGAGACCGTGCCGATCTGGTTCAGCTTGAGCAGGAGCGCGTTCGTGGACCTCATCCTTATACCCTTCTCGATCCTCGCCATATTCGTCACATAGAGGTCGTCGCCCACTATTATCGTGTCTGGAAGTTTCCTCGTCAGCTCTGCGAACTCCTCGAAGGCGTTCTCCTCGAACGGATCCTCTATGAGCACAATCGGATATGTCTTCACCAGATCCACATAGAAGTCGATCAGCTCCCCTGGCGAGAGCCTGTTATCATCCACGGAATAACCGCCGTCCAGATAAAAGCTGGAGGCTGCAGAATCCAGCCCGAGCTTGATCTCCTCTGTGTATCCTGTGACATCAAGCGCTGCCATTATCGCATCTAGCGCATCTCTTGTCTTTGATATGGGGGGTGCGTAGCCACCCTCGAAACCCACATTTGTCGCGACATTGCCGTACTTTCCTCTGAGTATCCTTCCCAGGGCGTGGTATGTCTCAGCGGCCATCCTCAGCGCCTCGCTGAAGCTATCCGCGCCCCATGGCTCTATCATGAACTCCTGTATGGAGAGGTCATTTCCTGCGTGCTTCCCTCCGTTGAGCACGTTCAAGGACGGCACCGGCAGCCTCGTGGCTGAGACGCCGCCCAGGTACCTGTACAGGGGCATGCCAAGAGAGCTCGCAGCGGCCTTGGCCACAGCCAGGGAGACTCCGAGTATCGCATTCGCTCCAAGATTCGATTTGTTCGGTGTCCCATCCATCTCTATCATGATCTGATCGATGCCCCTCTGATCGATCACATCAAGCCCGGTGAGCTTGGGCGCGATGACCTCATTGACGTTCCTCACCGCTTTAAGCACACCCTTCCCATCGTACCTGTCGCCACCATCCCTCAGCTCCAGCGCCTCGTATGTGCCTGTGGATGCTCCGGACGGCACAGCTGCTCTCCCGAATCCGCAGCACGTCCAGACATCAACCTCTACAGTGGGATTACCGCGAGAGTCCAGTATCTCTCTCGCATGTATCTTCTCGATCTCCAGTGACATGAATTACCACGGCCAGGAGTCTGCGCGGGACTTATTTAAGTCTGATGTGGGTGCAGATACCCGAACGATTAACGACAGATGTCGAGATAGGTTCATGTAGGTGTACTGAAAATTACTGATCGCCTGTGGAATGAGGAATGCAAGATGATCGGCAGAAAGATAGCTCTCATCATTTTCATCACCGTGTTCACGGCATCCGGCGCAGATCTCGGAAAGGATCGTCCGGTTGCTGTCTATACGGGGTCTGAGCAGGAGCAGCCTGATATCGACGGACACATAGTGGTCTGGGCGGACGGCAGGAGCGGGAACTTCGATATCTTCATGTACGATCTCGAGATAGGCGCTGAGCGCTGGGTCTGCATAGATCCGTTCATCCAGATCAACCCCGCAGTATCTGGCTACAGAATAGTCTGGCAGGATATGCGAAGCGGCAACGCTGACATATACCTCTATGATGTGAAGAACCGGGTCGAGCAGATCGTCTGCAGTGATAATGGAAATCAGACTGATCCTGACATCGATGGCGATGTGGTGGTATGGAGCGATGATAGGGATGGCGACTGGAACATATATCTCAAGGACCTCTCGACGAATCAGCAGAAACGGGTGACATCAGCTCAGAGGGACCAGATCACCCCAAAGGTGAGCGGGAGCCGTGTGGTCTGGGCAGACGACAGGAGCGGGAACTTCGACATCTACATGTATGACATCAAAAGCGGATCTGAGAGGGCGATCTGCACCGCAACCGGCGACCAGACGCTTCCAGCGATCGATGGAGATATCATCGCGTGGGCGGATAACAGATCCGGCGAGATGGATATCGCTTTCTTTGATCTATCCTCTGGGAAGGAGACCGTCCTGGCGAGGCCTGGCATCCAGACAGCACCATCTATCTGGGGAAGAAACATCACATGGCAGAACAACGGGACCGAGATAGTTCTCTACGACATAGACACTGGCGAGGAAACAGTTCTCATCAGAGGTCCAATAGTGATGGAGCCGGCGATCGGCGAGAGGGGCGTGGTGTGGACCGACTACAGGCAGGGTATCCAGGATCCCGATATCTACATGTGGGACAGGACGATACTGCCGGATCTGCCTGTGACCCAGGGCATCTTCAACCACACGAATCCATCGATCTTCAACGACAGGGTTGTGTGGACGGATGACAGGACAGGGCACTATCAGGTTTACATGATGAATCTGACGACAGGAGAGGAGGTCAGGATCACAAACGATGAGATCGACCACAGCAGCCCCGACATCTCTGGAGATTATGTGATATACACAGACATGAGAAACGGCAACCTTGATGTTTTCCTGTACGATCTCAAGGCAAGGAAGGAACGGCAGCTCTCCAGGGACCCATCTGATCAGAGATACTCAATGATCGATGGCAGGTACGTGGTGTGGATGGACAACAGGACCGGGAGCGACCAGATCTACGTCTACGACATACTCCAGGGATCCGAGAGGCAGATAACGACACAGCAGCAGGCCCAGCTGATGTCGCCAGTGATCTCGGGCGACAGGATCGTGTGGGCTGATAGACGATCGGGGAAATGGGATATCTACATGTACAACCTGACGACCGGAAAGGAGACCCCGATATGCACAAATCCCGCGAACCAGGTGCAGCCCTGGATTCACGGGGATACGATAGTATGGGCTGATGGAAGGAACGCTCCGAACGCGAGCATTCGGAACTGGGACATTTACTCATACAATCTGACAACAGGAAAGGAGACCCCGATATGCACAAACGGCTACAACCAGGGGGCGCCCTGCGTTTATGGCAGATACGTCGCATGGCTCGATGAGAGGGGCGGAGCAGCAGACATTTACCTGTACGACCTGGAGAAGGGCATAGAGGTGCCTGTCTCGACGCTTCCGATGTATCAGACGCCGAGCGACGGGAAGGGTGATCCCTACAGGGTGAAGCCCATAGCTTCAAGCAGGATTCTCAGCGACAAATATGTTGTGTGGATGGATGACAGTTCCGGAAGGCCGCAGATAAGAGCCAGATCCCCACTCTGGGAGCCGCTTCTGTGGCTGAGCACAGATTTCCCATCGACAAATGGCAGCCTCATGGTCTGGTCTGATAACAGGCGTGGCGACTGGGACATATACGGCTTCGATTTCTTCACGAGGTCTGAGATCCCAATAGTGAGGGAGGAGGGGGATCAGCTGTACCCAAGAGCATCAGGCCAGAATGTAGTCTGGTCCGACTATCGCTCAGGCAGCTCTGATGTGTACATGATCAACCTGACAACAGGAGAGATCACAGGCGTTGCGACCGGCCCCGGCGATCAGGTGTGGGCAGATATATCCGATGACAGGATCATCTGGATGGACAACTCCTCCGGGGACTGGGATGTTGTGCTCTACAGCATCTCCAGCGGCACCGCAGAGCCTCTGCGCAAGCAGGGCAACCAGATGTACCCGAAGATCTCAGGAAACCTGATCGTGTGGCAGGATGACAGGAGCGGGAACTGGGACATCTACGTCTATGATCTGACGAATGGCAACGAGACGAAACTCACAGGGGACGGGGATCAGGTCTTCCCTGACGTATCTGGAAACACAATCGTCTGGGAGGACCGGGCCACCGGCGACATCGCCTATTACATCTACGATAAGAAGTGGAGCAAGAGGTATCCAAGGCCTGGAATGCAGACCTCTCCCGCTGTTTCAGGAAAGTATATCGCCTACGTCGATGATGATGGATCCCTGCGCAGGCTTGATATAACGACATGGAAGGACGATCTGATCGCATCTGGACCCGGACAGATGAAGCCGGATATGGATCAGAAGCTGGTGTGGCTGGACGCGGCGAGAGGCAAGCCGAGGTACGAGAGCCTTGTGGGGGAGATAAGCGTAGTGTGCAGAGCTCCGGGTGAGCAGAGCAGGCCAGCGGTGAGCGGAAACTTCGTTGTCTGGATGGACAACCGCACAGGCAATCCTGATATTTATGTATACGACCTCTTCAGAAATGTTGAGATCCCTCTGGCTGGAGGCCCGCTCTACGATATGTACCCTGACATAAGGGGCACTGTGATAGCATGGGTCGGCCAGAACCCGCAGCATGACAACTGGGCGGTCAGAACATTCGATGTGATAACAGCGAACAGATCACAGCTCACAGGAGCGGAGTTCTTCACACCATCCCCAATATCTATCGGAGACAAGTATCTCGTCTGGCAGGACCTCTCCTTCGCCGGCTGGAGGCTCTACAAGAAGCTGGTATACGGAGGGACGGAGCCTGTGGAGGCGATACCCCCGAGCGGAACGAATCCCAGAACGGCAGGAGATATCGCTGTCTACCAGGACAACAAGGACGGGAACTGGAACGTCTACATCTGGAAGGGGCAGCAGAAGACTCCTGTGACAACGGATCCAGCGGATCAGATTAATCCTGTGACGGATGGATACCTCGTGGTGTACCAGGACAACAGGAACGGTAACTGGGACATATACGCTTTCGACACGAATACGAGCAAGGAGATCAGAATAACGTCTGATCCGGGCGATCAGACGAATCCGGATGTCGAGGATGGCGTGATCGTCTGGCAGGACAACAGGAACGGCGACTGGGATATCTACGCGTTCGATCTATCCACAGGTAAGGAGGTCCCGATATGCATAGCTCCGGGCGATCAGACAAGGCCGCGGATAGGGAGCAGGAAGATTGTGTGGGAGGACAGCCGCAGCGGAGACAAAGATATCTACATATACGACAGCTACTCGCCATGAGCGCGTTCTGAACTCGCCCATTGCGGGTGCACTATTATCGCGTCAACGTATCCGCTCACAGAACGCTCTGATGGGCAGAGTCCGCGAGGATGGAAGCTCGGGATTTAGAGCTTCCATCCTCTATTTCACCCTCAATCTCTAGGCAGATTTTTCTCAACATCTCTATCTCATCATCTTCCGCTTTCCAGTAACCTCTCCTGTGGGCTTCCATCAGCCACTCACCTATCTTCGCAGCAGCATACCGGTTGTTCTCGAGCAGTTTCTGCCTTGTGGTCTCATCGAATATGTATCGCTCTGCCATCGATGACCATATCCAGCTCTCAACGGAGTGTGTGGTGGCAGCAAGGCCAAGCATGTTCTCTATGCGATCCGCGATCTGCTGGGCCCCATGGAACCTGTGGGCGAGCATACCATCGATCCATCTGGGATTCAGAAGCCTGGTGCGCACCCCCATCTCCACGGCAGACCGGATGTCCTCAGTTCGTATGACCTCTCCAGTGGTGTCTGAAACGAGCATCACCGGATCTCTGCCTCTTGCAGACCTTACAGCGCTCGAGAGCCCGCCGAAGAACTCGAAGTAATGGTCGAGATCGATGAACTCCCAGTCGTGGGAGTCCCTGATTTGAGATACCAGATCCACCCTGGAGATGTTGCTCCTGTAGAGGTCGAGCTGCTGCTGAGCATGCACTCCTTCTGTGTATATGTGGCTCATCGAGCTCGCATAAACCTCGGCAAGCTCCTCCTCCGTGCGCCAGACCGAGTCCTCGATGAGCGGAAGCATTCTCGTTCCATACTCACCAGCCCTGGGGCCGAATATCCTCCCTTTTGCGAGGACGCCCGCCTGCTTCTCCTCCATCCCGTTCTGGAGCAGGCTTTTCATGTTATCAAGCGTGTGCTTTCTCACGTAATTCATATCCAGCGGCTCTTCGAGGGAGCTCACGAGAGCAAACGCCCTGTCGAGAAGCTGCACCACATTTGGGAACATATCCCTGAAGAACCCGCAGATGTTGACCATGCAGTCCACCCGCGGCCTGCCGAGCTCCTCCAGTGTCAATGGTATTATCCTGACAGCCATAGATCCCGGATCTCGCTCCAGGCGCACACCGAGGTAGTGCAGGATCTGCCCGATCGTCTCCCCTCCGGTCTTCGTGGTCTCGAACCCCCACAGGATGACCCCGACCATGGATGGATAGTCGCCTGTTCTTTCTATGTATGCCTGGATGGTGTTCTCCGCTATCTCTTCTCCTCTCTTAATCGCATCTGATGTTGGTATTCGGGTCGGATCGAACTGGACGAGGTTTCTTCCCGTTGGGAGCGCATGTGGAGATCTGATGAGATCCCCGCCGGCAGATGGCTCTATAAATCTACCATCAAGCCCTCTGAGGAAGCTCTTTATCTCCATGCTGTTGTCGGAGTATCTCCTGGCCATCTCCAAACCGTAGCGGAGCGTTTTTTCCAGATCACTGCTCAGCTTTCCCCCGATCTTTAAAGGATAGATGTCACCGGATCCCTCAATCGCAGTTTTTATGATCTCAGAGCAGATCCTGTCGATCTCATCGATCTCGCGAGATCGATTTTTAAGAATCTCCCTGTAATCCAGCCCCATTGATTCTGCAACTATGCTGTTCAGAGATCTCACACCATCTCGGTCGTATCTGAGAAGCATCTGCATGAAACTCTTCAGATCATCCCTGCTGTAGCTCTCCCCGATAACGTGAAGGCCTCTTGGTATGATCCTCCTCCTCATCTCGTACAGCATATCCTGTATCTCACCGACGCTGTTCGCTCTGATATTCATCTCTCCTGCCATCTCGAAGATGCGTTCTCTGAGCCGATCCGCTCTGCCAGGATCATGTGTCACCGCCTGACTGTGCTCGTCTATGAGTTCCTCAAGCTCCACGTATCCCTCGTAGAGGTCGGCATTTGTGTACGGAGGGGAGTTGTAGCTGATGGTTATGGCGTACAGCCTTCTTTTGGCTATGATGACCTCTGATGTGTTGACGACATGGTAGAAATAGAGGTTTGGCATATCCCCTATGAGCATATCTGGATAGCATCTCGAGCTCAGAGCCAGCTCCTTCCCCTTCATGAACTCTGCAAGACCGTGGGTGCCGATGTGGACGACCGCATCAGCATGCCATGTCCTCTGGAGCCAGTGGTAGAATGCGATGTACTGGTGATGTGGGGGTTTTGTTTTATCGTGTGTCGTCTCATTTACATCAGCACCTCTCAGGGGTGGGCGCGCTGGCTGCACACCTATGAAGACGTTTCCGAGATCCAGGCCAGGTATGAGGATTCTACCACCGGATACCATCACCTTGCCTGGGGGATCCCCCCAGAATTCCACGATCTCTTTCTGGAGATCCTCTGGAAGGGATCTGAATACATGCATGTATTCTTCAAGGCCCATGGATGGGCATTCTTTTAGAGTGGTCTCTGTGTGAAGCCATTTTCCTGTGTTCACGGCTGCCATGTCATAAAAAAGAGTGTCGAACTCCATATCCGGTATGCTCAGGCTGTATCCTGCATCTTTCATTGCATGAAGCAGCTGCTTCAGGCTGGTGAAAACATCGAGATATGATGCCCTTCCGAGGTTCTCCTCTCCAGGAGGGTAGTTGTAAATTATCAGTGCGATCCGCTTTCTCGCATTCTCTTCTCTCCTGAGATGCACCCAGCTGCGGATCCGTGCGGCTATCCTGGAGATGCGATCATCGATGGCAGCCACCTCACGGACCTCCATATCATCGATCTCAAAGGAGCGGATGCCGCAGCATGGTATCGGCTCTGCGCACCCATCCAGCTCGGGCCATATAACCGCCATTATCGACTCTGTTGGGGACAGACCTGCATCAGATCTCTCCCAATCCTCAATGCAGCTCTGATACATCGATATGGGCGCAAACACCGGCACATCGAGCTCCCTCAGAAGTTCTTTCGTGCGATCAGGATCGCCTCCCAGAGGTCCTCCATTTATGCGGAACCATGTGAGGTTTACCATCACATCTATCACAGGCTTATCTTTCAGGAAAAAACTCCGGATCGCCTTCAGATTGTGAATGCCATCTGAAAATACGGGTATGATGTTCATATCTCCAAGTCTGTCGTCAAGAGCCTTGAGCACAGGAAGGCACTGATCAAAGTGCATGTTTCCGTAGAACAGGACGCCTACGCTGGCCCTCGCCGGATCCAGATGCGGCAGAAGCGCATCCAGTGAATCGAGAAATCCTCCTCTGTGGTATATTCCATACTCCGGAAACGGCAGTGGATCTGGAGGCCGCGGAAGATCGCATCCAAGATACTCCCTGAGAAGCAGGATGAGAAGGTTCTGGAGGTTCTCTGTGCCACCATACCTCCAGTACCTCACAATCTTTATGTAGTTGCCTGCATCCCTCACGGGACCCAGCGGAACAACTCTGCCTGCGGTCTCAACTATGCCCTGGATCGTCTTGATCTTCTCCCATAGGTCCTCCGGGTCTCTAACCTCGCCGGCTTTCAATCTCCTGGCCACCGATGATCCGCGGAATGATCCAAGCCTGGTTATGGACATCATTCTTCCAACGGGGCTGACAAGGTTGACGACGATGTTATTTCCATCTTTCAGCGTTCCGTAAGCGATCTCCTCTGCTCTGCAGCTGCCTCTTATGTCGACCAGCACAGCATCAGAAGACCTGAGATCTTCAGAGAATACCTCAGAATCAACACGGAAATCAAGCTGCTCAGGGTAGTAAACCCTGAGCTCAAGTGGGATTGCATACATCTCCTTGATTTTACGGGCTGCAGACACCAGAGCAGAGCTGTGAACGGTTGAGATGCATGTGATCTTCATCGCAGCCCCCGGATACTCACGGCTCTGGGTAGATCAGTGTGCCACGTTTACTCAGATCGTAATCAAGATGCTGGAACTCTGAGAGGTATCTCTGATGCACTGCTCTGGGATCCATATCTGCGAACACATCAGGATGAAGTATCTTTGCGAGATACGCAAGGCCTATGAAATGCCTGCATCCACTGTATGGCAGATACGTCCAGAATGGAGATGCCATAACAAAGACCCTCCCGTTCCTGACCGCGGTGACATTCTGCAGCTCTGGTCTTTCCAGGATCTCGTCCCTCGCGGACTTCAGCTTTGAAATATCATCTGCATCCTTTGCGTCGTAATCCTCATCATAGACAAGCCTTATGATGACATCCGGATTTGCTGTGATCACAGTCTCCGGGGAGACCTCTCCTCCGGTTCTACCGGTGATTATGCTCTTCCCACCGGCCATCTCAATCGGCATGGCATCGAGAGTTGGGTTGTTTGACACCCTGTATGGCCCGTACTCCACATAAACCTTCGGTCTGTTCTCCTCAGGTATTCCTTTCGTCCTGCTGATCACCGATCCGAGAACACCCTCGTAGAAAGCACGGAACCTGGCGGATTCATTCTCCCTCTCCAGGAGCCTGCCAAGCTTCTCGATCTCCTCTGAATATGAGTCAGGCCGACTGCATGCCACGCAGAAGATCGTTATACTCGTGCCGTTAAGCCTGTCAAGCACCGTCTGAAGGTAGTTCTGACCGGTGGGTCCTGGCCCCGGATGCACGAGTAAAAGATCTGGATGTATCTGGATTATCTTCTCGAGATCAGGCTCATAGAAGTGGCCTATCGTTGGCAAGTCATGATACTCCTTGAAGAGCGAGTATTTCTCTATGTCAGATGGTGCTGCAACCACCATCTCCCGCGGCACCCCGATCGATCTCAGCGTTTCAAGCTGGTGGGATACCGTGCAGGCAATGGACCTCACAGGTCTGTAAAGGGTTACATTTCTGCCGGCTGCATCCGCAACGCTCAGAGGGTATCTCTCATGGATGTGCCTTATCTCCGCCAGCACATCTGATGAGATCTCGCCTTTAGCGTATGAATCCTCTGCGATCTTCAGCTCATCAGCTGAGACCAGCATATCACCATTCAGATCTCCAGGTATGGGATCAAAAGCAAGTGCCGGAAAGCTGGTCAGGATGGATAAAAGTACCATCAGTGCAATTGATCTGTTCATCACACCACCATTATTGCCATTTTAGTAGCATTTAATCAGATGAATAACAAATCTTTTGATATTTAAGAATAACTCATGCCAATTATTGTACGCTTACAATCAAATCTTATTATAAATATTTAACAATCGGCTGGCTTGCTACCTCCGTAATTTAGTATGGCAATTGAGCAGATGTTGTTCAATGGCCTGCCTAATGATAATATATTCGCTCTTATGTGTTTGGCAACTTGCAGGTCGTCCAATGCGGTTGCTGAATGCACTTATTTATTCACCAAGAATGCGGACCTGTCTGAATAAGAGTTCCGGAGCCAGATATTCGAGGCTTGAGGATGCTGATTGTTATGAGCACATCTTCCTTATTCCGACACCCCTAAGAATGCATAGCATGACCAGTGCTTCTATGGGCAAGTTTCGTTGATACACGTAGAAGTCATCCCCAAATATCTACTCCCATCGATGCAATATCTTGAGTACTGCTCTTTGGCACCACTGATCAGCACAATCTGGCTCTGGGCTGGGTTTCGAAGCAGCTTTGAGACGACTAAATTGTTATTCTACTTTGCCCAAAGGCGATTCGCATTGGATCACTCCGCTGCAGACAGTATCTCTTCCACAAACCTGCGTCCGTCATCGGTGGTGAATAGCGGGAGATCCCAGTCCTCAACAATACCTGAGCTCGATCTGTATATCATAACCCCTCTCCTCTCCCAGGCGGGGGTCCTGGCGAGATTCACACCGCGTTTAAAGAGCATCTCGTGTATATCGCTCTCCCTCATGTTGCGTAGCGACTCCATCGCATCGGCATGGCTTTTCCCTTCACCCACAAGAGCGTAGAAACCATAGGAGAAGACGTGGTTCCGCCATGCCTCGGCCTGGGATTCCTGAAGATAGCTGAGGATCTCCTCCCTGCAGACAGGTATCACCCTCGCGTCCATCGAGACAACCCTGCCGAGGGATACGGAGAGTGATGATGAGATGTATGATGCTGTGACAGAGTCGAGCTTCTCGAGCCTGCCCCTGAAGGGCTCGTCCAGGAAGAGAAGGTTGACCTCATCGGAGAACGTGTACGCGAGTATCGGGGCCAGGCCGGAGCCCTCCATGAATGCCCTCGCAGCAGAGACGACCAATCGCGCAAATCCAGGATCGTATGGCTTTCTGGAGTCCCTTAGCATCCTCCCGAACCCGCGGCCGTCCACGCGGATGAAAAACGGAGAACGAACGCGAAGCTCTGAGTATATCGCCCCGTTCCTGCAGCCTCTTCTGATCATGCTACTCTCTGGGAGGGGCATCTTTCTTCGCAGCAACCCTCTTCGTGTGCCTCATTATGATTATATCTCCGACTGCAGTGATCCATCTGAACGGCACGATGATTCCTCTGCCTTTGAGATCGAAGAGTTCCCTGTTGAGTGATCCGACTGCAATGCCGCTCAGGGTGCCGCTATCAGCGTCCAGGACAGCGTCCTCGACCTTGCCAACAAAGACGCCGCGATCGGTGTAGACCTCCAACCCCAGTATCGATGAGATCTCTGCATCCATGCAGATCGCCAGTGCTATTTAGATCATGTATAATATAAAGATTACATCGAGCGTGGTTTATGAACCGAGAAAATTATTGTGCGTGCGCAATCACACTGCTACTGCGATATCAAGGACTGGAAAGACCTTCCTTGCGTACCTCTTAAGCTCCTCCTCGCATTCCTCCCATGAAACGTCGACACCAAGATCGTGCATGATCACATCGAGCTGTGACTTGACCTCCTCCCAGGTGTATTTCTTCTCGGATCTGCAGAGGTAGGTCAGTAGGAAGAGCGTGGGTATGAATATCTCCCTGAACTCCTCTCTCACGAACCTCATGAAGCGCTCATTCGGGTCTCTGTACCTGTAGCTCTTCAGCTCTTCCAGGATCTGATACTGCGACTCGCACGGGTTCATGTAAGGATCTGAGAGCTTCATGCCCGAAAGCTCGCTCAGCTTATCGTATATCTCAGACATGAGCCTGTCCACGTACAGTTTATCGTATGCGCTTTCTCCAATCTCTGCGATCAGTTTGTAGGCAACAAGCCTGCATCTCAAAAGCTGTATCCTGGCCTCTTCCAGTGGGAGGTTCCTGTGGATGCGACGCAGATGCTCTTCAAGGTGCGCAAGCCTTGTGCGCGGGTCGAATTTCACAAAGCCGGACATCAAAATAAATCTGGCCTTATGAGTGATAACATTTCCGCATAGAAAAGTGCCGAATAGAAAACAACGGAAAACAAGCATGAAGTATGTAATTGTTATTGAGAGTTGGCAGCGACCTGCATTTCCCGAGGGCTCGCGCACCTCAG
>ERZ795060.318-NODE-318-length-68973-cov-7.652544_pt1 | contig 68973 bp, 70 predicted proteins | sample MGYA00375144_ERZ795060 | MGnify/ENA primary metagenome ERZ795060 (study PRJEB30189, sample SAMN05720157) | activated sludge metagenome | isolation source: anaerobic digester from wastewater treatment plant | place: Japan | collected 2015-05-15 ... | reverse complement strand
ATCATCGCAAGAAGCCGCTAAAACTATGATCAATTATTATTTCGGATAAAGTCTATTCAAAGAAACAGCAAGGGATAACAAACACGTGAGGCAAAATGGAAATATGGTTAACGGTTCTTGGCGGTGTCTTTGGCATCATAGGTGCATTTGCAGGTGCTTGGCTAGCTAACCGCTACGAGAGACGTTCTCAAAAGCTGCAAGAACGTCGCGACACCACAATGAATTTGTACGTCGAATTTCAAAACCCTGATATGCTTCATGCAAGGATTCTAGCTCGTGTTGTATTTGAGAGGAACAAAAAAAGACAAAATCCTTTATCGCTTAATCAAATGCGGGAAAAACTGAAAACTGAAGAGTGGCATGCTGTATCTGTTGTAATTACATTTTTTGAGAAACTTGGAGTTTTTTTGAAAAACGATTATCTAGACACAAAGTTAGCGAGGAGTCTCTTTGAACACGATTTCAGATGGTGGTATGACAAATATATTGAAAAGTTTGTCAAAGATGACAAATTAGAGGCGACTTGGAGTCAAGCAATTGAACACATCAACCTATGGACTACTAAAGAAAAAAAGAGGTTGAAATGACATCATCCGACATTATTGCTATCATTGCTGTCGTATTATCGGCCATTGTGTCAATGCTGTCTTCATATATTGCATATCAAAACAACAAAGTAAATATTACAGCAAAACGAGTAGAAATTGCATTCGAAAGACAATTGGAAGCCTTTAGAAGTATTGTTGAAGCTTTAGGCGATTTAAGGCGTTTGGTATATAAATCAAGAAACAGCAATAAAGCCAAGGAAAAATTGAGGAATGAATTGGAAATTGCAGAAGATATTTTTTACTCGGCATACCAAAAACAACGAGTATATTTTCCCGCAAAGATTGCAGAGGGAATTGCAGATTATGGAAACTGTGCCGCTGATTTCATAAGTGGCAAATTGAATGTTTCAGCTGCCGAACTTCATAACACCTTGAAGCAAAAGGAGAAAGAAATCGTGTTGTTGATTCATCAATTTGTCGGGTTTGAAAAGGGAAATATATTAGAAGGGAACAACAATGAAGAAAAAATGAAAAAATTGTATCGGGTATCATCAGAATAATAGTATTGTTCTAATTCCCTAGAAACCTTGTCTTTTTAGTATTTTCTTTATCCTATTTCCTCCTTCCTCCCTTATAATCCCCTCATCCCTATCCAATTCAGGAGCGACTCCCCATGCCCCAAAAGCAGGGTTCTATTAATCTTCCTCTCCCAAAAGAAGAAATCCTCCACGACTACCGCCTCGCCTACGCCTCCCGCCAAGCCTCCCTTATCGGACGCCGCGAAGTGCTGAGCGGCAAGGCCAAGTTCGGCATCTTCGGCGACGGCAAGGAACTCGCCAATCTCGCCATCGCGCGCGCCTTCCGCAAAGGCGACTGGCGCTCGGGCTACTACCGCGACCAGACCTGGATGTTCATGCTCGGCGTGATCAACATCCAGCAATGGTTCGCGCAACTCTACGCCCACGCCGATCTCGAAGCCGAACCCATCGCGGGCGGACGCTCGATGAACGGTCACTACGGCTCGCGCTACATCAACCCCGACGGATCGTGGCGCGTCCAAACCGAGATGTTCAACGTCTCTGCCGATGTCTCGCCGACTGGCACACAAATGCCGCGCACGGTCGGGCTGGCGTACGCGTCGGTGGTTTATCGGAATCTCGCAGGGGCGGACAACGCAGCAGGGGCGGACAACGCAGCGGGGGCGGACAACGCAGCAGGGGCGGACAACGCAGGTCCGCCCCAACGAAATTTTTCCCGCAATGGCGACGAGATCGCCTGGGTCACCATTGGCAACGCCTCCAGCGCGGAGGGCATGTTCTGGGAGAGCGTCAACGCCATCGGCGTGCTGCAGGCGCCCGCGGTCATCACCGTCTACGACGACGGCTACGGCATCTCCGTCCCCAACCAATTCCAGATGGTGAAGGAAAACATCTACGCCATCCTCAAAGGCTTCGAGCGCGAACCGTGCATGGAGGAGGACTGCGAGCGCGGCTACGACCTCCACCAGGTTCACGGCTGGGACTACCCCGCGCTGGTCGAAACCTACCGCAAGGCGGCCGAGGTCGCCCGCAAATACCACATCCCGCAGATCGTCCACGTCACCGAACTGACCCAGCCGCAGGGACACAGCACCAGCGGTTCGCATGAACGTTACAAGACTCCCGAACGGCTCGCCTGGGAACAGGAATTCGACTGCCTCCACAAAATGCGCGCGTGGATGATCGAGCAGCGCGTCGCTTCTGACCTCGAGCTGGGTGAGGCCGAAACGGGCGAACGCGACCGCGTGGAGGGAATCCGCAAAGCCGCGTGGGACGCGTTCATCAATCCCATCCTCGAGGAGCGCGGCCAGGTGATGGACATGCTGGACGAGATCGCCGCCGCGTCGAGTCACGCGTCAGAGTTGGCCGAGGTTCGGGAGCGGCTGTCCGCCCTCCCGTCGGTGACGAGGCGGGACGTCCACGCCGCGGCGCACGAAGCGTTGCGAATCCTGCGCGGCGAGGAGCATCCCTCCAGGCAAGTCCTCATCCAATGGAAGCAGGAGCAGGACGCGGTCAATTTCAAGCGCTACGGCTCGCACCTGACGGGCGGCGCCGCGCTGAAAGTCGAGGAGGTCAAACCCGCCTATTCTGATTCGTCGCCGACCGTGTTCGGCTTCGAGGTGATGAACGCCGCGTTCGATTCCATTTTGGGACGCGACCCGCGCGTGATCGCGTTCGGCGAAGACGTGGGCAAACTCGGCGATGTGAACCAGGGTTTCAAGGGGATGCAGGAAAAATACGGCGCGCTGCGCGTGACCGATACGGGCATCCGCGAGGCGACGATTTTGGGACAGGCCATCGGCATGGCGATGCGCGGACTGCGGCCGATCGCGGAGATCCAGTATCTCGATTATCTGCTCTACGCGCTGCAAGTCATGTCCGACGATTTGGCGACCCTGCACTGGCGCACCGTGGGCGGACAGTCCGCGCCTGTGATCGTGCGCACACGCGGGCATCGGCTCGAAGGCATCTGGCATTCGGGTTCGCTCATGGCGGGCATCATCAACCTGGTGCGCGGTATGCACGTGCTGGTGCCGCGTGACATGACCCGCGCCGCTGGTTTTTACAATACCATCTTAAAATCTGGCGAACCCGCCATCATCGTCGAGGTGTTGAACGGCTATCGCGTCAAAGAGAAATTGCCCGATAACCTGAGCGAGATGACCGTCCCGCTCGGAATCCCCGAAACGATTCGCGCGGGCCGCGACCTGACCCTCGTCACTTACGGCGCGTGCTGTCGCATCGCCCTCGACGCGGCGGAGAAGTTGAGCGAAGTCGGCATCGAGGTCGAAGTGATCGACGTGCAGTCGCTCCTGCCGTTCGATATTCACGGTAAGATCGTCGAGTCGCTCAAGAAGACTAACCGCATCTTGTTCGTGGACGAGGACGTGCCAGGCGGCGCGTCCGCGTACATGCTGCAACAGGTCATCGAAAAACAAGGCGGCTACTTCCACCTCGATTCCCCCGCGCGGACGCTGTCTGGAACCGAACACCGTCCCGCGTATGGCAGCGACGGCGATTACTGGTCAAAGCCGAATGCGGAGACGATCTTCGATGCAGTTTACGAAATGATGAATGAAGTAGACCCAAATCAATTTCCGAAAATTCTTTAAACACAAAGGACACGAAGGAGCACAAAGGTTTGTTGAGTGGCGCAAAGAGACGACTTCGTTTTGACCATCGCTCGTGATGATCGAAAACAAAGAGCCACAATCATCATTCAACCCTCCTTCGTTGACTTCGTGACCTTCGTGTTTAAAAAAAGGAGAACTAAATTATGGCGACAAAAGTGCTTGTCCCCCGACTCGGCGAAGGCGTGGATGAAGTCACCATCACAAAGTGGCTTAAAAAAGAAGGCGACTCCGTCAAAGAGTTGGAGCCGCTGCTCGAAGTCAACACCGACAAAGTGGATACGGAAATCCCCGCGCCCGCTTCGGGCGTGATTCTCAAGATCGAAATGCAGGAAGGTCAGCCCGCGAAAGTGGGACAGTTGCTGGCATTGATCGGCGCGGCGGGCGAATCAGTGATCAGTAATCAGTCATCAGTGACCAGCGCGCCCGCGCCATCCGCGCCCGCGCCAAAAGCGGAGGCCGCGCCGTCTCCCGTCTCCCGTCCCCCGTCGCACGACCTCGGCTTCATCTCCCCCGTCGTCGCCAAGATCGCGGCCGAACGCGGGATTGACCTGTCCCAGGTCGCAGGCACGGGGCTCAACGGGCGCATCACCAAAAACGACGTGTTGAATTTTGTAGAGACCAGAGAGAAGAGAGTAGAGAGTAGGCCGCCAACCCCAAGCGCTGCGCAACACGCCACGCCTGTTGTCACCCCCGCGCAGGGCGACACGCTCATCAAGCACACCCTCATCCGCAAACAGATCGCGGATCACATGGTCATGTCCAAATCCGTCTCGCCGCACGTGCTGACCGTGATGGAAGCGGATATGTCGCGCGTCGTCAGGCATCGCGCCGCCAACAAAGCCGCCTTCGAGCGCGACGGCGTCAACCTGACCTTCACGGCCTACTTCATGACCGCCATCGTCGCGGGACTGAAAGCCTTCCCCGCCGTCAACGCCTCGTGGACGGACGAAGGTCTGCTGCTCCACAAAAGCATCAACATCGGGATGGCGACCTCGCTCGGCGAGGAGGGACTCATCGTCCCCGTCATCAAAGGCGCGGACTCGCTCTCGCTGCTGGGGATGGCGCGCACGATCAACGACCTGGCGGCTCGCGCCCGCGCCCGCAAACTCCAACCCGACGAGGTCAAGGGCGGGACGTTCACCCTCACCAATCACGGCATCAGCGGATCGCTCTTCGCCATGCCGATCATCAACCAGCCGCAATGCGGCATCCTCGGTGTGGGCGCCATGCAGAAACGTGCGGTCGTCGTTCCCGCCGTCGGCGGGACAGGGGACGACGCGATCGCCATCCGCCCGATGATCTATCTCTCCTTCGTCTTTGACCATCGCATCCTGGACGGCGCGTCCGCGGACTGGTTCCTGGTCAAGGTCAAAGAGACGCTGGAGAATTGGGCATAATTCTTTAAACACGAAGGACACAAAGGGACTCAAAGGTTTGCTAAGCGGCGCAAAAAGACGACCTCGTTTTGACCATCGCTCGTGATGATCGAAAACGAAGAGCCACAACCATCGCTCAACCATCCTTCGTTGCCTTCGTGTCCTTTGTGTTTAAGCTCTTCTCACCGCTCGTAAGAGATTCTTCTCAAAACGGAACAAAATGACCAATTTCGACGAACGCGCCAAAGACTGGGACTCGGATCCCCAAAAAGCGGCGCGCGCCCGCGCCGTGGCAGACGCCATCCGCGCCGCGATCCCGCTTTCGACCGAAATGTCCGCCCTCGAATACGGCTGCGGGACGGGGCTGCTCAGCTTCGCCCTGCAACCCGACCTCGGCCCGATCACGCTGGCGGACACGTCGCAGGGCATGTTGGATGTGCTGGGCGAAAAAATTGCGAGTTCAGGCGCGGTCAACATGCGTCCCATCCGTCTCGACCTTTTGACCGATCCCCTGCCTGCCGAGAGATTCGACATCGTCTATTCGCTGATGGTCCTGCACCACGTCCACGACGCGAGGGGAATCCTGGGCAGGTTTTACGATGTCCTCAAGCCGAACGGATATTTGGTCGTCGCCGACCTGGACAAAGAGGACGGCTCCTTCCACACCGACGGCTCGACTGACGTCCACAAGGGATTCGACCGCGCCGAATTGCAGAAATGGGTCGAGGCGGCGGGATTCGGAAACGTCAACGTTTCGACCGCGTATGAAGTCAAGAAAATCGTAGACGGCGTGGAGAAGGCTTTCCCCGTGTTTTTACTGTCCGCGCGGAAGAAGTGACGGAGAGCGCGCCTCCGCCAACCGCGCGGCGCGGGATGCGTCCTCGTCCAGACGATGCCGTCCAAGGCTCGGAATCCCGAATTCTGCGAATCCCGACGCGGAAGACGCCGCGACGCGGACCGATGACCTGGATGGAAGCAGTCTATCCGATGCGCGTCGGAAGGGCGCGTTAGCGCGGTAACCGGCGAATTAGCGCAGGAAGAACGACAGAACGATGAGGATGACGAAGAACGATCCCGCCAGAGTTCCGATGCGTTTGAGGTCGCGCTTCACGTCGCTGTAATCGGGGTTGAACTCCACCGGCGTCTGTGTGGACGCGGCGGCGCGGCGGACGGTCGAACGTTTGCTTTTTGCCATAGGGCGCTCCTTGAGCGACGCGGCTGCGCGTCGCGGATTTATTTTTCAGGGTCGGCGCTTCGCGAAAGAAGCGTTGGTAGTCTCGGCCTGCCGATGCCGGCCGTCAATTCTGCAATTTCGCAAAGACAACGATGCGCTGCGTGTTGACCATGTAAGGATAACACGAAATCAACGTGGCGGTCGAGTCGGGCGTAGGCGCCATCACTTCCACTTGCGTCGGCTCCACAATGCTCGCGCCGGTCACCACGTAAACATACTGGCGCTGCTGGGTATAGATGATCACCAGATCGCCTGGGACGAGTTTATCGAGAAAACGAAAGAGCGACCCGTACACATCGTTATGCGCCGAAAGCACCACATTCCCGCTCTGGCCGGGGTTGGCCGAGCCGATGTGCTGCCCCACGCCCTTCTTCAACTGTTCCCAGCCGTCGCCCTGCACCACCGGCGCGTTCACGCGCAGCGCGGGGATCGAAATGCGGATGGCCTGCTCCGGTCCCGGCGTGGGGACGGTGATGCTTCCCAGCGACTGCACCATCGGGCGCAGGTGTTCGGGAATCTCGGCGTCGTTCGGGCGGGAGTTGCCCTGCGCGTCGGGCGGGGTGTGTCCCGACGGAAGCACCACGGCCGTCACCAGCGGGGTCGGCTCGGCGGTGACGGGAGCAAGCGCCTCGACCACCTCTCGATTCAGATCGCGCAGGATTCCCATCCCGCTCAGGATGACGCCGACTAGCCCGACGACCGCGAGGACTTCCACCGCGAAGAGCAGGCGGTCCAACGTCCGCCTCCCGCGCGTGACCTCGGGCGGGGCCGCGGCTTGGGGACGCGACTCAGTCGCCGGGGCCGCGCCCGGCTCGAGGTCCGCCGCGACCGCCACCACGCGTCCCGTGCGGCGGAAGTGTTCGATGCGTTCCCGCCGCGCGCCGCGTCGCTTTTCGATCAATAGGCGGCGCAGTTCCTGTTCGGTCAATTCTTCGGGGGCTTTCCTTCTGGGCATGGCGGAGCGATTATACCAAGCATTGCCAAAAGCGCGCCGAGTCGGTATAATGTCGGTCTGTTCGGGCGGGTAGCTCAGCTGGTTAGAGCATCGCGTTGACATCGCAAAGGTCGCAGGTTCGAGTCCTGTCTCGCCCACAAAAAAGCCCCTTGGGGCTTTTTTGTTTTTACGCAGGCCAGCCAATGTTGGGCCGCGTCAGCGAGCGACTTCGGGGTATCATTGAAGTCGTCCCGTTCGAATGCTCCTGTGATTCCGAACCCCCGGAGATTCCCATGACCTCCTTCTTCCCCTACGACGCCCTCGCCTGGCCCGAAGTCGCCGGCCTGCCGCGTGATGTTCCCCTCGTCCTGCCGCTTGGTTCGTCCTTTGATTCTGAGCAACTCGCCGCGCAATTGGGACATCCCAGCCGCATCGGCATTCTCCCGTCCATCCCCTTCGGCTGGCGCGGCAGCGGACTGGCTGTCCCCGAGGCGCTGCTCGCCGCGTATGTCCGCAACCTGCTCGACAGCCTCCGCGACGACGGGTTCACGCGCGTCTACGCCCTCACCCCTCAAGGCATTGACCTCGGCCTCGGTGAATCCCAAGTACGCAATACGCAACACGCACTACTCTCTAATCTCTACTCTCTAATCTCTGATTCCGAACGCGGCAAAGTCATCCTCATCCCCATCGGCCACACCGAGCAGCACGGATTTCATTTGGCGCTGTCGGTGGACACGGTCATCATCGAAGCCATCGCCAAAGGGACGGCGGGACGCGTCCCCGCGCAGGCGTACGCGTTACCCGTCATGCCTTACGGCGTCAGCACGCACCGCGCCTCCTTCGCCGCGACGCTCAACGCGGGCGGACGCGCCTTCGAGGATTTCTGGCTCGGCGTCGTGGACGTCCTCGCGGCGCGCGGCTTCGACCGTTTCTACTTCATGAGCGGACACGGCGGCAACATGTCGTTCCTGGTCAACATCGTCAAATACGCGGGCGAGCGTCACCGACGGATCTTCTGCGCCACGTCCTTCCTCCACACCGCGGGGCGCATCGGCGCGGCCGCGCTCGAAAAATACCGCGCCTCGCCCATCGGCGGGATGGGACATGCGGGCGAACTGGAGACCTCCTACATGCTCCACCTGCGCCCCGACCTCTGTCACATGGAGCGCGTGGTGGACGAGACCGACTTCGTGTCCACGCCCGATTACTACATGGACTGGATCGAGGGCGGCAGTCTCATCGCCAATCCGCCCTGGGACGACGACACCCGGACCGGCGCGTACGGCGCGGGGAGTCTCGCGACCGCGGAGAAGGGACGTCTCTGGCTGGAGGCGGCTATCGAGGAGAAAGCCGCTCACGTGGCCGAAATCCACGAGCAGCACCGCCGCCGCGAGGAGAGACGCGAGGCGGGCTGGGGTTTGTGGGGAAAAGGGCTATAATCTCCGCATGTTACAATTTCGCTTCTACCACCCCATCGAAGTCCGCTACGGCGACCTCGACCCGCAGGGTCATCTCAACAACGCCAAGTTCGTCACCTTTTTCGAGCAGGGACGCGTCCAATACTTCAGGCGCCTGGACCTGTTCAAACAAGGACAATCCTTCATGGACATCGGCGTCATCCTCGCGGACGTCCACATCGCCTACAAAAAACCCGTCGAGTGGGGCATGCCCGTCAAAGTGGGCGTGCGGACGATCAAACTCGGCAACAAGTCCATGACGATGGAACAGAACATCGTCCACGCGGAGACCGAAGAAGTCCTCGCCGCGGGCGAAGTCGTCCTGGTGACGTACGATTACCACGCGCAGAAATCCATCCCGATCCCGCAAGAGTGGCGGGACGCAATCAAAAACTTCGAAGGCGGCCTCCAATGACTCTCCCTGAAATCAACACCACCCAAATGCTGGACTTCCTCGTCCGGCTGTTGAACACGCCCTCCCCGACGGGACTGGCCGACCCGGCCATTGACCTGATCGAGCGGGAACTCGCGTCCATCCCCGACCTGAAACTGGCGCGCACCCGCAAGGGCGGACTCGTCGCGTTCTGGCCCGGTCTCCGCTCCGACGCGCCGCGCGCCCTCACCGCCCACGCCGACACGCTCGGCGCGATGGTAAAGGAGATCAAGTCCAACGGGCGCCTGCGGTTGACGAAGATCGGCGGCTTCGCGTGGAACACCGTCGAAGGCGAGGGCTGCTGGGTCTTCGCGTCGAACGGACGCAAAGTGCGCGGCTCGATTCTTTTGGATACCGCCTCGAGTCACGTCCACGGCGCGGCGGTCAACGAGACAAAACGCGACGACGATAACATGGAAATCCGCCTCGACGCGCACACCGCCTCCGCCGCGGAGACCGAGGAACTGGGCATCCGCGTCGGCGATTTCGTGGCCTTCGATCCCCGCGTCGAAGTGACGGAGGGATTCGTCCGCTCGCGTCACCTCGACGACAAGGCCTGCGTCGCCGCGCTGACGGCCGCGATCGCGTCCCTGGCCGCGTCCGCCCAACGTCCCGCGCAGGACGCGTATTTCCTGTTCAGCAACTACGAAGAAGTCGGACACGGCGCCTCGGCGGGAATCCCGCCCGAAGTCCACGAACTGGTCACAGTGGATATGGCCGCGGTCGGCGCGGGGCAGACCTCGGACGAGTATCACGCCACCATCTGTCTTAAGGACAGCGGCGGACCGTATCATCACGGATTGAGCGCTAAACTGCGCGCGCTGGCTGACGAAAACGGCATCGCCTACAAGACGGACATCTATCCCTACTACGGCTCGGACGGCGAGGCGTTTTGGCGCGCGGGCGGAGACGTGGCTGTGGCGCTCATCGGCCCCGGCGTGGACGCTTCGCACAACTACGAGCGCACCCACACCGACGCGATCGTCGCCACCGCGCAATGGGCGATGGCGTATTTGTTGAGTTGAGTAAATTCGTCGTCTTAAGATTTGATGCTTTTCTGTACACGGATTACGCGGATTTGACGGACTCGCACGGACGGATTAAAAATTCCGTGAAATCCGTGTACCATATGAGAAACGAGGCTTCCATGAAACTCGACGCCGCGCTGCCCATCGTCTCGCTAAAAGAGATCCCTGCCATCGCCGAAGCCGCGCAGGAGATCGGTTTCGACGCGCTGTGGACGCAGGAGACCCAGCACGATCCCTTCCTGCCCTGCGCGTTGATCGCCGAACACACGGACAAACTTAACTTCGGCACCGCCATCGCGGTCTCGTTCGCGCGCTCGCCCGCCAACCTCGCCTACACCGCCTGGGACCTGGCCGCGCAGTCGGGCGGACGCTTCATCCTCGGGCTCGGCACGCAGGTCAAGGCGCACGTCGAGCGGCGGTTCGGGATGCCCTGGCCCGAATCGGTGACGGGGAAACTGCGCGAGCAGATCCAGGTCATCCGCGCCTTTTGGGATTGCTGGCAGAACGGGGCCAAACTCAACTTCCGTGGCGAATATTACAAGATCACTTTGATGTCGCCGTTTTTCAACGGCGGGAAGATCGAGAACCCGAATATCCCCATCTACATCGCGGGCGTCAACACCCGCCTCGCCCAACTCGCGGGCGAGCTCTGCGAGGGATTCCACGCGCACCCGTTTCACAGTCCGCGCTATTTGCGGGAAGTAATTCTGCCCGCCATCCAGGATGGGACGGCCAAATCGGGACGCGGGCGCGGCGACGTGTCCGTCTCCGTCACCGCGTTCGTCGCCGCCTCCCCCGAAGAGGAGGCCTTCGCGCGGATGCAGATCGCCTTCTACGCCTCGACTCCTTCCTATCGCCCCGTGATGGACCTGCACGGCTGGGGCGAGACCGCCGAAAAGTTGTCGGGTCACGCCGCGAAAGGCGAGTGGGCCGAGATGCCCATGCTCATCACCGACGAGATGCTGGGCGAATTCTGCCTGATGACCACCGCCGAAAACCTCGCCTCCGACCTCAAGTCGCGCTACGCGGGCCTCGCCGACAGGTTGACGCTCTACACCCCCTTCGTCCCCGGCGAAAAAGATGATTGGTGGAAGGCGCTGGCGGAGGCGTTTAAGTAGGTCAACTCCTTGAATTTCCATGAAAACAAGGAGTTCAACTCCTTGTTTTTTGACAAAAACAAGGAGTTGGGGTATAGTTTTGCCATGTTCACTCGCGCATACGAACCATTGGAAAATTATCTCCAGCCCGGCAAAGTGTTGCTCATTTATGGTCCGCGCCGGGTTGGCAAGACCACCCTGCTTCAATCTTTCCTGAACCAAACCTCATTCAAATACAAATTGGATTCTGGCGACAACATCCGCACACAGGAAGTCCTCCGTTCGCAGGATTTTAAACAGATCCTTTCCTACGTGGAAGGATATGACCTGTTGGCAATTGATGAAGCGCAGAATATCCCGAACATCGGGATGGGGCTCAAGATCATCGTTGACCAACTTCCGCAAATGCGCGTGGTGGTCACAGGATCTTCCTCATTCGAGTTGGCCGGGCAGATTGGCGAGCCGCTGACCGGCCGAAAGCGAACGCTGACGCTGTTTCCCCTGGCTCAGTCCGAACTGGCTTCCGTTTACAATCGTTTCGAATTGAAACAACGTCTGAAGGACGACCTCGTATTCGGCGCGTATCCCGAGGTGGCGCAGGCGGAAGCCAAGCAGGCGAAGATCGAAATCATCACTGAAATTGCCAACTCCTATCTTGTCAAAGATATCCTGGCCTTCGACCGCGTCAAAAGCGCAAAGACGCTGATGGACTTATTGAAACTTCTGGCATTCCAAATCGGAAGCGAAGTGTCGCTCACGGAAATCGGGACTCAACTTGGCGTGGATTACAAAACCATCCAGCGTTATCTCGATTTGTTGGAAAAAGCGTTTGTGATCATTCGGCTGGGAGGGTTCAGCAGAAATCTACGGAACGAGGTCACCAACAAGGCAAAATATTATTTTCTGGATATCGGCATCCGCAATGCCTTGATCGCGCAATTCAATGAGTTGGAACACAGAAATGACATTGGTCAATTGTGGGAAAACTTCACGTTTGTGGAACGGCTTAAGTATCGCAGCTATCGGTCCATCTATGCCAATATGTATTTCTGGCGGACGTACAGCCAGCAGGAAATTGATCTGGTCGAGGAACGCGAGGGAAAACTGTTCGGCTATGAAGCCAAGTGGTCAACCGCCAAATCGTCCGCGCCTCCAAAAGATTGGACGAGCGCATACCCCAACGCGCGGTTTGAAATAATTACGCCTGAGAATTACCAGGACTTTATCATGCCGTGAATTTTCTCCCTTCCCAAAATCCGTGCTTGTTGGATTTGGGGGAGGTTAGGGAGGGAGCGTCTTATCCTCCCCTAATTTCCCCGATTTGAATCAGGATATAATGAGCGCGCCTTCGGGCGCGTTCTTTATTTTTGGAGACAAATGAACATTTCTGCACTTGCTGGTTTAATCTTCTTCCTCGCCTTCGCGGGGTTGATCCTCATCCATGAATTTGGACACTTCATCGTTTCGCGCTGGTCGGGCGTGGAGGTGGAGGAGTTCGGCGTCGGTTTGCCGCCGCGCGGCTGGCGTTTCTGGCGCGCCAAAGGATCGCTCACGGTCGGGAAACACGCCCTCGTCATCCCCGCCAACTTCGACCTGCCCTTCGACGAAAAATCCACCCTCGGACGCGGCGTGGACGTGACCGCGCGCCGCGCCGGCGACCGCCTCGTCCTGGACTCCATCGCGCTGGCCGCTTCCGAAGACGGTCAATTCCGCGCCTCCCATTCCGAGCCGACGGAATCCCCGGACGGCAAACTCCGCTTCGACGGGATCCTCCAGCGCGTCTCGCAGGGGACCGAGTTCACCCTCAACTGGCTGCCCCTCGGCGGATTCGTCCGCCCGAAAGGGGAGAACGACCCCAACGTTCAGGGCGGACTCGCCGCCGCCTCGCCGTGGAAACGCCTTGCCGTCCTCTTCGCGGGTCCCACCATGAATCTCATCGCGGGACTCCTCATCTTCATCTTCCTCGTCCGCGTGGACGGGTATCACGACCTCAGCCGCGTCATGCTGGCGGAGGTCGCGCCCGGTTCGCCCGCGGCCTCGGCGGGGATGCAGGCCGGGGATGTGGTGACGCAGGCCGCGGGTCAGCCCGTGACCGACTTCGACTCGCTCAGCGCCATCATCAAAGCGCACCTCGACCAGCCCGTGCAGTTCGTCCTCCAGCGCGGCGCGGAGACGATTACCGTCACCGCCACGCCGCGCAGCAACCCGCCCCAGGGCCAGGGCGCGGTGGGAATCCGCATGAGCGAATACGTCCAGCCCGTGACGACCTGGGGCGAAGCCTTCCGCTACGCCGCGGTCAGCGTCGGCGACCAGGCGCGCGCCCTGCTGCTGCTGCCCGCCAAACTGATCCGCGGCACCCTCGCCCCCGAAGAGGGACGTTTCATCGGCTTGAAAGGCATCTACGACATCTTCAACCTGTCCGTCAGCGCGGACGTGCAAAGCCGCGAGCCAGAGCCTTCGACCCCCGCCGCGCCGCAAGGCCCCACCTACAGCACGCTCTACCTCATCGCCACGCTCACCATCTCCATCGGCCTCTTCAACCTCTTCCCGTTCCCCGCGCTCGACGGCGGACGCATCATCTTCGTCCTCCCCGAACTCATCACGCGCCGCCGCGTGCCGCACCAATTCGAAAACGCCGTCCACGCCACGGGCATGATCGTCCTGCTGCTCTTTATGCTCTACATCAACGTGATGGACTTCGTCAACCCGATCGTCCTCCCTGCCCCATGACCAAAACCCACTTCCAATCCGTGATAGACGCCCTGCTCGACTCGGGCAAACCCTTCCCGAAAAAATACCTCCCGTTCTTTTCGGACATCGACTCCGCCTCGCTCCAACTTCTGCTGGACGCCTGGCCCCGCGTCTCCCTGACCCGCAAGCGGACCCTGCTCGCGGACCTCGACCAACTCCTCGTCGAAGACAGCCTCGTCTCTTTCGACGACCTCGCCCGCGCCCTGTTGACGGACCTCGACGCGCCCGTCCGCGCGGGAGCGACGCGCCTGCTGGCCGAATGCGGGGACCAAAAACTGCTTCCCCTGTACGAAAAGATCATCGCCGGCGACCCCAGTCCCGAGGTCCGCGCGGAAGCCGCGCACAGCCTCGGTTTCTTCGTGGCGCTGGGCGAGTTGGAACAGATCTCCGAGGCCGCGCTCCGCCGCGCCGAAGAGTCGCTCCTGGCGGCCGCGCGCGATGACAATGTCGAAGTCCGCCGCCGCGCCCTCGAATCGCTGGGCTTCTCGGCCCGCGAGGAAGTCCCCGCGCTGATCGAGGCCGCCCTCCGCCGCGAATCTCGCGACTGGCGCGTCAGCGCCTTGATCGCCATGGGACGTTCCAGCGACGAGCGCTGGGCTGAGCCAGTCATCCGCATGTTGCTGAGCGAAGACCGCGACGTCCGTCTCGAGGCGGCGCGGGCCGCGGGTGAACTGTCGCTCCCGGCGGCGCGTCTCCCCCTCCTCCGCATGTTGGAGGAGGAGACCGATCCCGAAATTTTCTCCGCCATCGTCTGGTCGCTTTCGCAGGTCGGCGGCGAGGACGTGCGCGTCTACCTCGAAAACCTCCTCGACCAGACCGATGACGACGACGAGATTGACTTCATCGAGGACGCGCTGGCAAACCTCGCCTTCACCGAAGACCTGGGGCTCTTCGATCTCCTCGCGGTCGACCCCGAAGAGGATAGGCTCCTGTTGGAGGAAGACGAAGAAGAGGCAAAGCCCGCGCCGAAAAAAAGCAAAAAGACCGGGAAGAAGAAATAGGCATTTCGGAAACGGCATCGGCGTCTCTTTTTCTGCCGAGAATTTCACGAAAAAATCACGGCAAATTCGCGCACATTCGTGAAATTCGCGGCCGAGAATCTTGCTTCCGAAGAAGTCCGATAGACCCCGGCCGCGGGCGGCGTCTTTACCCGATCTTTATCCGCATTTCATCCGCGCTTTACCGAGACTTCATATATTGGGGACGTAAACCAACCGCAACGGGAAAATTCCATCGGCAGCCGGGCGACGCGCGGCGGACAGCCAGGCGCAACAGGACTACGACATGACAAAAATTCTCGTCATTGACGACGAACCCTCGATCACCAAACTGGTCAGCGCGTATCTCCAGCCCGAAGGCTACGAGGTCCACGTCGCCGCGGACGGGCCGTCGGGGTTGAAAGCCGCGCGCGCCTTCAAGCCCGACCTCGTCATCCTCGATGTGATGCTGCCCGGCATGGACGGGATCGAACTGCTGTCGCGCCTGCGGCGGGAGTCGGACGTGTACGTCATCCTGCTGACCGCGCGCACCGAGGAGACCGACAAGATCGTCGGGCTGTCGGTCGGCGCGGACGATTACGTGACCAAACCGTTCAGCCCGCGCGAACTGGCGGCGCGCGTCAAAGCGGCGTTGAGACGTCTCAATGCCGGGGGAGCGGCCGGGTCCGAGCGGGACGTGTTGTCGTTCCGCCATCTCCATATGGACGCCGCGGCGCGCACGGTCGCCGTGGACGACCGCCCCGTCGAATTGACCGCCATCGAGTTCAACCTGCTCAAAGCCCTGGCGGAAAACCGCGGCCGGGCGCTTTCGCGCGAGCAGCTGCTCGAAAAGGTCTGGGGCGGCGAATACTTCGGCGAAATGCGCGTGGTGGACGTGCATCTCGGTCACATCCGCCAAAAACTGGGACGCGACGACCTGATCGCCACCGTGCGCGGCGTGGGATACCGCTTCGACGATGAGCCGCTGTAGCGAGGAACTATGATGGAATATATCCGCAGCCATCTGGGCGCGAAACTTTTGATGTCTTACCTGGCCGTGATCCTGGCGGGCGCGCTGGCGCTGGCGGTCGCCAGTCAGTTCAGCCTGCGGGCCTCGTTCAACCGCCACATGGGAGGGATGATGAGCGGCGGCGCGGGAATGATGACCAGCGGGCCGGGACGCGGTCCGCAACTCTATCGCGATTTCCGCGCCGGCTTCAACGAAGCGCTGATCTATGCCGCGCTGGCGGCCGTGACCGTGGGCGCGGGCCTCGGCTGGTTCTTCAGCCGCAACGTCACCGCCACCCTCGGCGCCATGTCGCGCGCCACGCAGCGGATCGCCGAGGGAAGTTACGAGGAGCGCGTCAAAGTGGAGGGCCGCGACGAACTCGCCCAACTCGCGGCGCGCTTCAACCAGATGACCGAAAAGCTCGAACAGGTCGAGGCCATGCGGCGCCGACTCATCGGCGACGTCAGTCACGAACTCCGCACGCCGCTCACCGTCATCAAAGGTTCGATGGAGGGATTGATGGACGGCGTCCTGCCCGCCACGCGCGAAACCTACCAGCAGATCCACGCCGAGACCGACCGTCTCAACCGGCTGGTGGACGACCTGCAGGAACTCAGCCGCGTGGAAGCCAACGCCTACAAACTGGAGATCGGCGCGGCGGACGCGGCCTCCCTCGCGCAGACCGTGTACAAGCGGCTCCTGCCTCAGTTCCAGGCCCGGGGCGTTTCGCTGGAACTCGACCTGGCCCGCGACCTCCCGCCCGTCCTCGCGGACGAAGACCGCGCCGTACAGGCGCTGACCAACCTGGCGGGGAACGCCCTGCAATACACGCCCGAAGGCGGACGGTGCGTCGTCTCAGCCCGCAGGGTTAACGACCAGGTCCACATTTCCGTGCGGGACACGGGCATCGGGATTCCCGCCGAACACCTCCCCCACATCTTCGACCGCTTCTACCGCGCGGACAAATCCCGTTTGCGCCGCGCCGGGGTCGGGAGCGGAATCGGCCTGACGATCGCCCGCGCCCTCGTCGAAGCGCAAGGCGGACGCATTTGGGCCGAGTCGGCGGGCGAAGGACAGGGCAGCGCGTTCACGTTCACACTGCCGATCGCAAAATAGAATCCCCGCTACATGCCCCTCTCCGAACTCCTCGTCACATTCGCCAACAACCTGCTGCCCATCCTGCTCATCGGCGCGGCGGGATTCCTGCTTGGACGGGCGGTCTCCATCGACGCGCGCAGCCTGGGACGCGTCATCTTCTATTTCTTCAGCCCGGTCCTGGTCTTCAACCTGCTCATCCACAACAACCTGCCCTTCGGCGAGATGGCGCTCACGGTCGGGTTCTGCCTGGCAATCTTCACGGTGATGACCGCGCTGGCGTTTATCCTCAGCAAACTCTTTCGCCTCAACCGTCCCACCACCATGGCCGTCGTGTTGACCGCTTCGCTGGCGAACACGGGCAACTATGGACTGCCGCTCGTCTCCTTTGCCTTCGGCGCGAACGCCCTCGCCCACGCCACCATCTACTACGTGGTCACTTCGATTCTGTTCAACACGGCGGGAGTCCTCATCGCCTCGTTGGGACATCTCGACTTCAAGCAGGCCGCGCTCGGCATGTTGAAAGTTCCGACGGTCTACGCCGTTCTGCTGGCGGCTTTGCTCAACCGCTTCCACATCGCCCTGCCCGTCCCGCTCGAACGCGCCGTCGAACTCGCCGCCAACGGGACCATCCCGATGATGCTCGTCCTGCTGGGCGTGGAACTGACGCGCGTCCAGTGGTCGCACAGCCTGCGCGCCCTCGGCCTCGCCACAAGCCTCCGTCTGCTGGCGGGCCCGCTGGTCGGACTCCTGCTCGCCATCCCGTTCGGGCTGACGGGCGCGGCGCGCCAGGGCAACCTCGTCCAAACCGCCACGCCGGCCGCGGTCACCAACACCGTGCTGGCGACCGAGTACAATCTGGACGCCTCCCTCGTCACTGCCATCATCTTCATCGGCACGATTCTCAGCCCTCTCACGCTCACGCCCTTGCTGGTATATTTGGGGAGGTAAACCCATGTTAACCACAAAGGACACGAAGGAACACAAAGGAAAACCCGCCTTCCTCCGCGCGTTACTCGGAGCGTTGATCCTGCTCGGGTTGGCGCGGCCGGTTGAGGCGCAGGCGGGAGGCGAGGTGACCGAAACGCGGGTGGACTATCGCTTCGGGGAGGAAGTCCGCTTCTTCGCGCGCATCCAGGCCTCCGCCGCCGTCCAATCCGCGAGCGTGACGTTCCGTCCCGAAAACGGACTCGCGCAGACCCAGCCGCTCACGGTCAACCCCGACGGGACGGCGGATTACCGCTACGACGCGCGGCTCAACCTGCTGCCGCCCTTCGCCCGCATCGTCTACTGGTTCGACGTGACGCTCGCCGACGGGACGCGCTTCGCCAGCCCGCAGCAGGATTTCATCTACGCCGACAACCGCTTCGAGTGGCGGACGCTGGAGGAGGGCGCGCTGCGCGTCCACTGGTACGACGGCGACGCGGCCTTCGGCGCGGCCGCGCTGGACGCGGCGCGGCGCGGCCTCGACTCCGCGCGCCAGTTGATCCCCGCCGCCTCCGCCGACGCGATCGACGTTTACGTCTACGCCTCGCCCAGCGACCTGCAAAGCGCGCTGACGCTGGGCGGGCAGAGTTGGGTGGCCGGGCACGCCAGCCCCGAGTTGGGCGTGGCGATGCTCTCCGTCCCGCCCGGCCTCGAGCAGAATATTTTGTTGCAGCGGCAGATGCCGCACGAACTGGCGCACGTCCTGTTGTATCAAAGCCTCGGGACGAACTACAGCCGCCTGCCCATCTGGCTGCAGGAGGGGATTGCCACTAACGCGGAACTCTACCCGAATCCCGACATGGACGCGTCGCTGGCGGCGGCCGCGGCCTCGAACTCGCTCCTGCCTCTCGACGACCTGTGCGCGTCCTTCCCGCACGACACGGGACGCGCCTTCCTGGCCTACGCGGAATCCAAATCCTTCGTCCGCTTCCTGCTCGACAATTTCGGCGCTCCGGGCCTCTTCGCCCTCGCCTCGGCCTACGCCGACGGGATGAACTGCGAGGAAGGGGCGCGGCGCGCGCTCAAGCAGCCGCTCAGCCAGTTGGAAGTGAACTGGCGCGAATCGACTCTCGGCGAAAATCGAAGCCGCGTGGTGGCGGCGAATCTCTTTCCCTATCTCCTCGTGCTGGGACTGACGCTGCTGGTCCCCGTGTGGGGCGCGCTCAACCGCCTGATCGAACGGAGGAAACATGCCGCCCGCAAATGACCTCGTCCGCGCGCATGTGTGGGTGAAGGGACGCGTGCAGGGCGTGGGCTTCCGCGCCTACGTGGAATTTTCCGCGCGGCAGGCGGGCGTCGCGGGCTGGGTGAGGAACGTCGGCTACGATACGGTGGAGGCGGTCGCGGAGGGCGGACGCGCCGACGTGGAGCGCTTCGTCGAGTGGATGAAGCAGGGGCCGCGCGCGTCGCGGGTGGACGAGTCCAGGGCGGAATATGGCGAAGCGACGAGTGAATTTCAGGGGTTCGAGGTAAGGCGGAGCATGTAACGCGTCAGGCGTTTTCCTTCGAGTCGGACTCCCGTCCCGAAATAAGTCCTGCCGCCTTAAGTTTCCGCGTCCGTCCCTTCCTGATCTCGCACTCCCAAATCCTGACCACTTTCCAGCCTTTTTGGGTCAGTTCTTTCGTAACCGCCCTATCTCTGGCTTTGTTCCGCGCGATCTTCTTCCGCCAATATTCCGCGTGTTCAGAGGGAGTGACGTTTCGGCAATTGTGACCGTGCCAAAAACAACCGTCCGCGAAAACCGCTATCCGTTTTTCAGGGAAGACGAAGTCCGGGCGCCCGGCGAGGGTGGAATTCCGCCGCCAGCCGGTGATGCGATGAGACTTGAAAATCTCGATCAACTTGATTTCCGTTGACCGGTTGCCCTTCGATTTCACCGCCCTCATCACGTCCGAACGCTGTTTTCTGGAAAAAGTGTCCGTCATTTTGCGCGCATGGATTTTGGCGGCGCGGCCGCCAGGCTGCTGTCCAGCAGGACGGGCAAAAACGATTCAAGGACCGCCCGGACGATGTTCACCGGGACCGCGTTCCCGGCCTGCCTGCGGGCCTGCCATTCCGTCACGACGATCTTGAACGAATCAGGAAAGCCCTGCAAGCGAAGCATTTCCCGCGGGGTCAATCGGCGTTCCCCGTCAACGAGCAAATAATTGTAAGACGCGCCCGCCCGCAACGCGCACGAAAACGGATAAGAGGAGATGTGCCCGGCCTTGTTCTCGTGCCAGATGGAAGGACTCACGTCCGGCGTGTGTTCGGCCCATCTTTTTTTACGAATGTAATCGGAGGCGTAATATTTTTCGGGGACGTCTTTTTCAAGGATTTCGCTCAACGGGGTGAACGTCTCCTGCTTCGGCGGGAATTGAAACGCGGCCGGCCGGTCAAACCCGACGATGATCACCCGCTCTCGTTTTTGGGGCAATCCATAATCCAGAGCGTTCAGCGATTGGTAATAGACTGTGTATCCTAACTCGTCGCGCAGAACGTGCAGGATCTGCTTCAACGTCTCGCCTTTGTTGTGTCCGATCAACCGCTTGACGTTCTCAAGGACAAATCCCCTCGGCTTTTTCGCCGCCAAAATCCTGGCGATGTCAAAAAATAAAGTGCCGCGGGTATCGTCGAATCCTTTGCCGTTCCCTATGATGCTGAAAGGTTGGCAGGGAAAACCCGCGAATAAAATGTCGTGGTCGGGGATGTCGTTTTCGTGGACCTGCGTGATGTCGCCTGAAGGATACTCGCCAAAGTTGGCGTGATAGGCCGCGCGCGCGCCGGGGTCAATATCGCTCGAAAAAACGCATCGGGAAGCCAGGCCGTATTTCGAGAAGACCTGCTCCGCGGCGATCCTGAATCCGCCGATGCCGCAGAACAAATCCACAAAGCGGATGAGATTGTCGTCGTTTCGCATTTCTATCGTCCCCGAATCCGCCGCGCAAAATGATATTTGAAAACGCGGCTGCCATGTCCGATCATGTCCGACTCCTACGCGAATCCCAGGCCGCGTTCCTTCAACGACGCCCAGCGTCCCTGACCGATGACCATGTGATCCAGCACCTCCACGTCCAGCATCTTTCCCGCCTGGACGATGGCGCGGGTCACGGCTACGTCGTCGGGGCTGGGAGTGGGATCGCCGCTGGGGTGGTTGTGGATGACGATCAGCGCCGAGGCGTTCTTGCGGACCGCCTCCTTGAAGACCTCGCCCACGCGTACCTGCGACGAGTTGACCGATCCCTTGTACACCTCCACCGTCTCGAGGACGCGGTTCCGTCGGTCGAGCAGGATGACGCGCAGATGCTCCTGCTCCAGCGCGGACATCTCGTACGCCACCAGCGCGGCCGCGTCCGCGGGACTGTTGATGGTCGGCCGCTCCTCGGGCGACTCCAGCGTGAGGCGGCGTCCCAACTCGATGGCGGCCTTGATCTGGGAGGCCTTGGCTTCGCCCAGCCCGTGCTGTTTTTTCAACTCCGCGAACGGCGCGCGGTGCAAGCCGCCCAGCCCGCCGAACGTTTTCAGCAGGCGCTGTCCCACCGTGACGGCGTTCTCGCCCTTGACTCCCACGCGCAGCAGGATGGCGATCAGTTCGGCGTTGCTCAACGCCTGCGGTCCCAGCGACGCCAGCCGCTCGCGCGGACGGTCCGCTTCGTGCAGGTCGGTGATGCGATAGGCAGGTTTGGATTCGAATTCAGCCATGGCATTTTTTCCTGATGGAAGATGAATTGATTTTACAACCTTTTTCCCACAATGCCGAACTTTGTTAGAGTTTTCGCCATTCGACGGATTGCCATGTCTCAATTTGTGATCCCTGCGGACGGCCTGGCCTGTCTTCTGACGGCGGTCTTTGCGCATGCGCTTGGCCTGACGGGGGTCCCTGCGCCGAATTTGCCGATCGCGAACCGGCGGATTTCCCAGGAGCGCTTCGCGGCATTCGCGTTGAGTATCCTCTGACTTTGCTGCAGCCATGTGACGGCAGCCAATTGACCTTGACACCTCCCAACGGTAGTGATTAAATAACGCCAATGCCCGAGATCGCCCGTGCAAGCGAGACGGACGTCCGGGCGAATTTCATTTCTGTAGGAGAAAGTAGTATGTCTGAGCGTTATGTCGGCACCGTCAAGTGGTTCAATGCCACGAAAGGTTATGGCTTCATTGGCCGTGAGAATGGCGAGGATGTCTTCGTCCATTTCTCCGCGTTGCAGATGGACGGCTACAAAAAGCTGGACGCGGACCAGAAGGTGGAATTCTCCATCGAAGAAGGTCCGAAAGGATTGCAGGCGGCAGAAGTAAAGCTGGTCTCATAAACCTTTCAAAAAGCATGAACGACAGGGCTGCGGAAAGCAGCCCTGTTTTATTTGGCGCCCGGCATGGACGTTGACCGGCAGGGAAGGGACGATCGCGCAGGCAGCTAGCCGCCGCTCCCTGCTCGATTCGTGACAAATGTCAGTGTGTAATGCCCCTGTTTGCGAAAGAGGAAGTGGATATAATCCAAACAGTTGCCGCCTTTTTATCCTTCAAGAGACTTGATCGGTCGTGGCTCACGTTGCCGGGTTGCTCCGGAGGAATCCGATTCGTCTCCCGTACATCGGATGAAGTCCAGGAATGAGCCTGAAAGGAAGCATGTCGTTGTTGGGTTTGTTTCGCCATGAATCTGCGCGTCGCAAGGCGCTCAGCGTCGGGCAGGTTGTGCCAGATCGGATGCGCTGCGTGCAATGCGGGATCTGTTCATACAATTGCCCGATCAACATTGACGTGCGCCGCCATGCCTGGACCGGCGAGGCTGTGCAAAACAGCCGCTGCCTGACGTGCGGCGAATGTGTGGCGCGTTGTCCGCGCGGGGCTTTGCGCTTCGAACGCACGGACCTGTTTGGGGAGACGGCTAAATGACGCGTTATCTCATCCTGGGCATGGGCGTGGCCGGGATCGCCGCGGCGGAGGCGATCCGCTCCACGGCGCCGGGCGCGGAAATCCTTCTGCTCAGCGACGATCCGTTCGGCTACTACTCGCGCCCAGGACTGGCTTATTACCTGACGGGGGAGATGGCCGAAAAGCAATTGTTCCCGTTTACCATAGGCGACTTCCATAAGCTGCATAGCCGATATGTGCAAGGGCGCGCCACCGCGATTTTCCGCGGCGAACGCCAAATCGAAGTGGATGGGAAGAACCGCATCTCTTATGATCGCCTGTTGATCGCGGTTGGCGCGCGGGCGCTTCCCTTGACCGTCCCCGGCGCGCATCTCGAAGGCGTGCTTAAACTGGACCACATGGGCGACGCCCGCCAGATCCTTCAGGCCAGCCGCAGGGCCAAACACGCGGCCGTGGTGGGAGGCGGCATCACCGCGTTGGAACTGGCAGAAGGATTGCTCTCGCAAAGAGTGAAGACAACCTACCTTCTGCGCGGCGACCGTTACTGGAGCAGCGTGCTGGACGAGCAGGAATCGTTGATCGTGGAGGAACGCCTCAGGGAGCAGGGGGTGGAACTGATCCGCCGCGCCGAGTTGCTCGAAGCGTTCGGCAGGCGCGGCCGCGTGGAGGGAATCCGCCTGCTGGACGGGCGCGCGCTTCGCTGCGACCTGCTGGCGTACGCCATCGGCATCCAGCCACGCGTGGAACTGGCAAGGGACGCGGGCCTCGCGGTGGATAAGGGCATTCTCGTCAACGAATGCCTGCAGACCAACGATCCCGATATTTTTGCGGCAGGCGATGCGGCCCAGGCCTATGATCCTCTGACCGGCCGCTCCATCATCGACAGCCTTTGGAATCCCGCCCGTGAGCAGGGACGCGTGGCAGGCCTCAATATGGCGGGGAAGAAGACCGCCTACCTCAAGTCTGTGCCGTTCAACGTGACGCGCCTCGCGGGGTTGACGACCACCATCATCGGCGCGATCGGGCGCGGCGGACGCGACGAGGATCTGGTCGGAATCGCCCGCGGCGACAGCGAAACGTTCCGCTCGCTGCCAGACGCCATCCTGGCGCAATCGGGGTTTGACGTGAATCATTTGCGCCTGATGATCGGCAGGAAAACCCTGCTTGGCGCGCTGGTGATGGGCGACCAAACCCTGTCCATGCCGCTGCAAAAAATGATCGCGGACGGGGCAGACATCACGCCTATTCGCAGCCGCCTGCTGGCGCGCGACACGAGGATTGCCGATGTGGTGGCGGAGTTTTGGAAGGAATGGTCGAAGACGCCGGCGGCCGCGTAATTTTGAACGCCCGGCCACTTCACTGCGTGGCCGCAACTTCCAGGAAAAGAGAAAGATGAAATGTTGCGAGGAAAAGAACTGTGGATGGCCGCCCTGGCTGCGGTTTTAATTAGCGGCGTCTATGGGGCGACGGTCTTTTTGACGCGCGAAATCCCCCCTGCCGCGGACCTGTTTGGTCATTCGTTGGGAATCCTCGGCTTCATCCTGATGCTGATGACCGAGACGCTCTACAGCCTGCGTAAACGAAGCCGCAGCGCCAAATGGGGCAGAATGTCTTCCTGGCTGGAATTCCATATCTTTACCGGCCTGGTGGGACCGTTCATGGCCTTGCTGCATACTTCCTGGAAATTCAACGGGCTGGCCGGAGCGATCACGCTCTTCACCGTCGTCATCGTGATCAGCGGGTTTGTGGGACGTTACATCTACACGCGCGTCCCGCGCACGCTGGAGGGAACCGAGATCGAAGGGACGCTTTCGGAAGCGGCATTGCGTCAGACGCGGCGCCTGATGGCGCTGTGGCACACGATCCACATCCCGATCGGCATGGCCTTGTTTGTGGCCGCGTTCGTCCACATCGGCGCGGCGCTGTATTACGCCACGTTTCTGAAATAAAAAGGAGGGAGAATGCGCAATTCGCGACTCGGTTGTTTTACCTTCAGCGGAATTATGGCCGCGCTCATCACGGCGCTCGTCATTGGGATCGCGGCATTCACCCAGGGCGGGGTTATGTATAGCCCCGGCGCCCTCAACGCGCAGCCTGGGGCGAGACTCGGCGGCGTTACCTCCCACGCGGAAACGGGCGGAAACTGCAAAGCCTGTCATGTCGCGCCCTGGGAGACCCAGACCATGGCCGACCGCTGCATCGTCTGTCATGTGGATGTGGCGGCGCAGATGCGCCAGGTCGCGTCGCTGCATGGGGCGATGAAGGGCAGGAATCCCAATATGAACTGTTTTCCCTGCCACCCCGACCACCGCGGCGCGCAGGCGCCGCTCACCGTCGCAGACATGGCGGATTTTCCGCATGAGAGTTTGGGATACTCGCTGAACGGCCACCGGCTCAAAGTTACGGGCGAGGCGTTTGCCTGCCGCGATTGCCACACAGACGGCGTCGCCGCGTTTCATACCGCGGCCTGCTCCGACTGTCACCGTCAAATGGACGCGGCCTTCACCGCCGCGCACGAGACGGACTGGGGCGGCGACTGCCTGTCGTGCCATGATGGCGTGGATACTTACGGGGACGATTTCGATCACAACCGCTTCGCCTTTCCGCTCGCGGGCCGGCACATGGACGTTTCCTGCCGCGACTGCCACGCGAACGCGCGCACGATCGCGGACTTGCAGGCCGCGCCTCAGGACTGCGCGGCCTGCCACGCCGATCCTCCTTTCCATGCGGGGTTGTTTGGAACGGACTGCGTTTCCTGCCACACCGCCACAGCGTGGAGGCCCGCGTCGTTCAATGGACGACATACCTTCCCGCTGGATCACGGCGAGGGCGGGACAGTCTCGTGCGCGGTCTGCCATCCCAGCGGTTATACAACCTACACCTGTTATGGCTGCCATGAACACGATGAAGCCGAAGTGCGTTCAAAACACTTGGAAGAGGGCATCCCCGATTTCCAAAACTGCATGGAATGTCATCCCGCTGGGAACAAGGACGAGGGCGGCGGGCGCGACGATGACGATTGACGATTGACGAGAGACGGTCTTCCAGTCCAAGACATTACCGCGGGAAACGTTAACGGACTTCCCTTGCCGATGAACCATGCCTTCGCGCCTGGTCCCGCCCGAGACGCCATCCGGCCGCGGTGATTCTTGTCAGGGTCTTTTTCTTCCTCCTCTGGGGGTGGCGCTCGGATTCGGTCCGGGCCCGCGGCCGGGGCCATGAGTGGGGTTGGGCGTTGGCGTGACCCTGGGCTTCGGGCCGGGTCCGTGATCGGGCGCGCGCAGCGTGCTGGTTTGCGGCGGCTGGTCGGTCGTCGCAGGAGCGGGCGTGGCGGTCAGCGCGATGATATTTTGCCGGCGATAGAGGTTGCGGAACGCGGGCGGGTCTTCGATACCCTGCCCGGCGCTTTGCCAGTGTTGATGCAGTATGGCGCGCGTCTGCTCGAGGACCGGACGGTCGTTTTCGGGGGCGCGGCCTTGCAGGCCGATTATTTTCCGCTCCTGCGCCTCCAATTCGGATTGGATACGCAGAAGGCTGGCGTACATTCTGTCGTCGCTTTGCGCGGCGGCCAGGCGCAGGGCGGTCTCGATGTGCAGGCGCAGGCGTTGATTGACCGTTCCAGGGACGGTTTCGTCTCGCTCGACGAGAATCGATATCTCTTGAACGCGGCGCGCGGCCAGGAGCATCGAGCGGGCGAGGCGGGCAGACGGATCGGCCGTCAACCGGAGGCCGGCGTCTTCCATTTGGATCTTGACTCCATAGAGCGGCTGGCTGGGCAGGCTGTTTTGCGCGGCAAGAACAGTGGCCGCGCTGGCAAAGAGGCATAGCGCGATCAGGGCGGCAGTCACGGCTTTTAAGACCGGCCTTCGTATTCGGAAGGGAGACGCCCAGCCGCTTCGACCTTTCCCGCTTTGTGGGAACGCGGCCGCGCGCAGTTGAGCGGCCTCCGCCAGGAATCGCGCCCGGCCGCGCGCGCCCGCTTGCGGGTCGCGCGGAGAGGCGTCTTTCGCGTCCCGTATTTGCGGGATCAGAGTTTCCTCGATGTTTTTTCTGTCCATTCTCATTCCTGTAAATGCTTTTGCAAAGCGCTCAGGGCGCGGTGTTGGATGGATTTGACCGCGCCGGCCGGTTTGCCAAGCAGGCGGGCGATCTCTTCGTTTTCCCAATCCTGCCAGAACTTCAGCACGATCACCTGGCGCTGGTCTGGCGTGAGTTTTTCGACGGCCTGCCGGATGCGGACGCGCTGCATGTTTTGGTCGGTCGCGTCCTCGGGGGGGCTGGCGTCGCTGGAGATGGATTCATCCAGTTCCTCGCCGGGCGGCTCGCGGCGGTACAGGTCCGTGATCCAGTTGTGCGCGATGCGGTAGAGATATGCCCGCAGGTGGTCGCGCGGCCCCTTGCCGGCTGCCAGGACGCGCAAGAGGCGGCTGAAGGCCTCGGCGACGCAGTCTTCCGCGATGGACGGATTTCCAAGCAGGCGCATGGCGTAACGATACAGTTCGGGGCTGTATTGATCGTAGATTTGCGCCAGCGCCCGCGAGTCGAGCTGGCGGGCAAGACGGAGGAGTTCGGTCTCGGTGGGCGTTTCCAAGTTCATCCTTTATGACGGGATTTGCGGCCAATCGTTACTGGCAGTAACCCTTTCATAATCCTATTCCTCGAACATAAAGAACGCGTAAAGGTCTTGCGAATTTCGCCCAAAGATAAACGCGCCCATATCTGGAACTCATTCGGTGCGTCACATTGGATAGAAAAGGAGATTTCCCATGAAAAAGACTATCAGTTTGTTTCTCGCTCTGTTCATGATTGCCGTGACGGTTCTGCCGGTCATGGCCGCTTCGGAAGCGGCTGCGGGGCCGAAGGCGCCGTTCGCGCTGGTGGGCAAGATCACGGCCATCGATTCCGCGGCTGGCACGATTACCGTCAAGGTATATAAAGGCAACCGGGTGGTCCAGCCGTATCGCGGCCAGGAAGTGGTCTTGAATACCGCGGCAGCTACCCGTTATCTTTACAAGACCAGCGCCACCGCCGTTCCCACCCCGATCACCTTCGCGGACTTGAAGGTGGGGCAGGCGGTCAGCGCGCAGGGACGGCTTGCAAACGGCGTCTGGACAGTCACCCGCATCACGGTCGGAGCAAAACTATCCTGCTTCCCATAGTATGCGATCTTTAGACGCCCCCGAGTCCCTGCGGATTCGGGGGTGATTTTGATTGGACGGTCGCAAGCGCCAGTCGCGGTCTCAAAAGTCGGAGAACGCATTACGTCGCCGGCGCGCGGCGGGACGTTGCAGAACGCGCAGAGCCGATTTTGCGCTCCGAAATTTTGCGTCCGCTTGACCGGACTGCGCCGGGTTGGGCAGGCAGCACGCCTTCCGACCCGGCGCTTCGGTTCTTTATCGTTTCTTTGTAAACGCATTGCATCCGCTTTACGAGAGTCATCTATAGTGTGCGGACACATCAGGAATTTGTAACAGGAGCAAACCGTGGAAAAAACAAAACAATCCTCGCGCAAAGCGCGCTCGATTCGCAATTGGGCGATCTTTGCGATTGTGTCGGCGCTGGCCGGGGTGGGAGCGTATTTTGTCTGGCCCGCCTCCGAGACAACCGCCGCCGAGCCTGCCCTGCAAACGGCCAGGGCGCGCGTGGGCGACCTGGTCATTACCGCCAGCGGCGCGGGGACGGTGGTCCCCGCCGCGCAGGTGGACTTGGGATTCCGTTCCGGCGGCGTCGTGGATGAGCTGGGCGGCTCGGTGGGCGACGCCGTGAAGGCGGGGCAGATCCTGGCGCGGCTGGAAGGGAACGTCCAGGCCGAGGCGGATTTCCAGGCATTGTTTACCGCGAACGGTATTTTGCAGGCGCAGGGGGTTGTGGCCGAAACGCAGAATTCATTGGACAAAGCCGTTGAAAACCTGAAATACCTGATTAGTCCGCTGGCGTATTACTACGAAGAAAAACTGGCCGAAGCGCAGGCCGAGTTGGAGGCTTTAAGAGCCGAGTCGACCGCGACCAAAGAGGCCATTGCCGAAGCGGAGGCCAACTTAAAGCGCGCCGAAAATTCCCTGAAATACGCGCAGAATCTTTACGTCGAAGAATATGTTCCCGCGACCTTCACCTATTTTTGGAAGGATACGCAGACGATGGAAACCATGACGGAAACCATCCCGCCCAGCGACGGCGACGTGATTCTTGCCCGCGCCAACGTGGAAGCCGCGCGGGTCGCGTTGCAGGACGCGCAAGCCGCGCTGGAAATCGTCCAGGCTGGGCCGGACGCGTTGACCCGGCCCCTGGCCGCGTTGGGATCGCAGGTTGCCAAAATCGAACGGACGCGCCTCGCGATGGAATCTACCCGCCTGGTCGCTCCCTTTGACGGGACGATCACCAGCCTGACCGCGTCGGTGGGGCAGACGGTCGGCTCCGCTCCCGTTTTGAGCGTCGCCACTACAGAGAATTTGCTGGCGCGTTTCTATCTCGATGAAACTGACGCGGACAAGGTCGCGGCCGGCCGGCGGGCGACGTTCGTCTTTGACGCGTATCCTGAACTCTCTCTGGCCGGCGAAATCCTGCGCGTGGAACCCGCCCTCCAGATCGTGGACGGCGCGCCCGCGCTCGTCGTCTGGGCGAAACTGACCGATACCGCCGATGTCGCCATCCTGGCGGGTATGAGCGTCGAGGTGGAAGTGACCTCAGGGGAGGCGCGCGGTGCGCTCATCGTCCCTGTCCAGGCGCTGCGCGAACTTACTCCCGGTTCGTACGCGGTCTTCGTCGTCCAGGATGACGGCTCCTTGCAGATGACGCCCGTTACCGTCGGCCTGCGCGATTATGCCAACGCGGAGATCCTCGAGGGTTTGGATGTCGGCGATGTGGTCAGCACGGGGACTGTGGAAACCCGGCAGCCGTAAGCGGCGGCGAGGCGTCATCATGGACAAGCCTTTGATTGAAATTACGGATCTGACCAAAGTATACGGGGAGGGCGAGGCGGCGGTCTACGCGCTGGCAGGGGTGGACGTGCAGGTGGCGAGCGGCGAATTCGTCGCTATCATGGGGCCTTCGGGTTCGGGCAAATCCACGCTGATGAACATCCTCGGCTGCCTCGACCGTCCCACCGAAGGCGCGTACATCCTCGACGGCCGCGACGTGAGCCGGCTGAGCAGGAACGAACTGGCGGAAGTTCGCAACCAGAAACTCGGCTTCATCTTCCAGTCCTTCAATCTCCTGCCACGCCTGAGCGCGCTGTCCAATGTGATGCTGCCCCTGCTCTATGCCGAAGAAGACGTGAGCGACGCGCAGGCCGAGGAACGCGCCATCGCCGCGCTCGCCTCGGTCGGGCTGGAAAACCGGCTGCACCACCGTCCCAATCAACTCTCCGGGGGGCAGCAGCAACGCGTGGCGATCGCGCGCGCCCTGATAAACGACCCTCCGCTGATTTTGGCGGACGAACCGACGGGCAACCTCGACTCGAAATCCAGCGTGGAAATCCTGGATATTTTAGAAACCCTTCACCAGGGCGGCGCGACCATCGTCATGGTCACGCATGCCGCCGATATTGCCGAGCGCGCCCAGCGCGTCATCTGCTTCAAGGATGGAAAGGTCCTGTCTGATGGGCGCGACGGCAAAAACCGTTGTTCAGGATCGCCGAATTAGTCTCAAATCGCCGCGGCGCAAATCCTTTGAGCGCGGAGACGCGTGGATTTAAAAAATCCGCGCCCGAGCGATGCGGCACGGGAATTTCCAGAAAACCAGAATTAGAGGCATTTCATGAAACTCGGAAAAATATTCCGCACCGCCTGGGAAGGCTTGATGCTCAATAAAGCCCGTTCGTTCCTCACCACTTTGGGCGTCATCATTGGGGTGGCCTCGGTCATCGTCATGCTGGCGGTCAGCGCGGGCGCGGAAGCCTCCATCGCCGACCAGATCAACGCCCTCGGCGCGGACCTGATCATCGTCTCGCCCATGCGGGGCGTGCCCGGCGCCGCGCGCACCCTGCTGCTGGAAGACGCGTACGCCATCCAGAAACAAGTGACAGGCATCACCGGCATCTCAGCCGAACAAACGCCTCCGCCGCAAAACGTCCGCGCGGGCGGACTCATGCTCGAAGCCATCGCGCTGGTCGGAACCACCTCCGACTTCCCCCATGTGCGCGATTATGCCGTCGCCGAAGGGCGTTACTTTACCGCCGACGAAGACGACCGCAAAGCGAAGCTGGTCGTGCTGGGTTCGGGCATCGCGGCCGATCTGTTCGGCGCGGAGAGCGCCCTCGGGCAGACCGTCACCGTCGGCGCGGTCAAACTTACCGTCATCGGCGTGATGGAGTCGAAAGGCATTGTCTCCGACGTGGATTACGACGGGCGCATCTACCTGCCCCTCAACCTGGTCTTCCAAAAATACATGCCCGCCGCCATGCTGCGCGCCGACGCCGTCCGCACGATCTATCTCAAGGCCGAAAACCAGGAAAAAATCCCCAGCGTCATCGCGCAGACCTCCGCCCTGCTCGTGGACCGTCACAAAGTGGACGCGGCCAAACCCGACTTTACCGTGCAGACCCAGCAGGACATCATCGCCACGCAGGAAGCCGCCACCGCGGCTTTCCGCGACCTGCTGGCATGGGTGGCGGGCGTCTCGCTGCTGGTGGGCGGCATCGGCATCATGAACATTATGCTGGTCTCCGTCACCGAACGCACGCGCGAGATCGGCTTGCGCCAGGCGTTGGGGGCGCGCCCCTTCACCGTGCTGGCTCAATTTCTCATCGAGGCGATCATCCTCAGCCTGGCGGGCGGACTGGTCGGCGTCTTCGTCGGCGTGGGCAGCGCGTACCTTTTCGGCTCGCTCGGAGACATGCGCACCGAGATCGTCCCGTTTTCCATCCCCCTGGCCTTTGGCGCGGCGGCCATCGTCGGCATCTTCTTTGGATATTATCCCGCCACACGCGCCGCGAAACTGGATCCGATCGAAGCGCTGCGACGCGAATAACTTGTAACTTTTCCCCGAAAGGACTCCCCCCATGACTCGCACCTCCCTCCTCATCCTGATCCTCTCCCTCCTCCTCGCGGCCTGCTCAGGGACAGCGGGTTCGGTTTCGACGACCGCCGTCAACCCCGGAGCCTACGTCAGCCCAAACCTGGATACCGATTATGAAAACGCGCTCAACGCTCGTATGCAACTGACGCTTGGCTCGCTCAAACTGACCGAGACCGCCGCTCCCATCACCGCGGAACAGGCAAGAATCATGCTTCCCCTCTGGCAGGCGCTCCAAAATATGACGCGCACCGGCAACAGCGCGCAGGCCGAAGTCGACGCGCTGCTCGCGCAAATCGAATCTACTTTTACGGCCGAACAATTGACGGCCATACGCGGCATGAGACTCGCCTCGGCAGACCTTCAAGCCTGGGCCGCCGCCAACAACATCACGCTCGGCAGCAACGGCGGGCAGGGAATGGGACAGGGGAGCGGCATGTCGCCCGAAGCGCGCGCCACCAAGCAAGCCGAGATGGGCGTTACGCGCGAAAGCGGCGGCGGCGCGGCTTCGGCCCTGCTCGATTCCTTAATCGTCTACCTGCAAGGACGGGCGCAATAACCCTCGGCGCCTGCGCGGCCCGATTCCCATCGCGCGGACCGGCCGCTGGCGCCGCGCCGCCGCGCAGGGTCAGGCGGCGGGGACCGTCCCGGCCTGAGGTTGCTTGCTGTGGTGATTCTCTTCGATGTTGTAGATCGCAGGGATGAAGAAGCCGCCGAGGCTGATGAGGGCGCAGGCGATGCCCGCGATCCAAAACCAGACTTGCAGGCCAAGCCTGTCGGCGATGGGCCCGGCCGCCAGCAGGCTGAGCGGCATCATGGCCTGCGCCACGCTTCCCAACAGCGACATGACGCGTCCCTGCATCTCTGGCTCGACCACGGTTTGGAAGAGCGCGCCGAGCGGACCGTTTGCCATCGGGAGCATGAGGCCGATCACCGCCTGGGCCGCGACGAGAATCCAGAACATGTCGGGCGGCGCGACGGCGATCGCAATGATGGCGAGGCTGAACGTCACGATGCCCATCAGCGAGGTGACGATCTTGCGCTTGAAGCCGCCCCAAACGCCCAGCGCGACGCCGCCGACAATCATGCCAATGCCGAACGCGGACTCGATCCCGCCCAGTTCGAGAGCGCCTTTGCCGAAATGTTGGGTCACGAGTAAGGGCATGAGCGCGCCGGTGGGGGCGAGCAGAAAGTTGAGCAGGGTAGCCATAAGACCCAGCATCAGCAGGCCGGGCCAGGAGACCATGTATTTAAAACCCGCGCCCAGGTCAGATAGAAAGCTTTTTGGCCGCGCGGCCTCTTGCGAAACGGAGCGCGGCGGTTGCGGGACGGCGAAAACCAGCAGGGGGAAAATGCCCGCCAGCGCGGTGAACACGTCGATCAGGAGAATGTTTTCGGTGTCCATCAGCGCGACGAGGAAAGCCGCCGCGGGAGGCGCGAGGATGTTCACGAGTCCCTGCACGGCCTGGTTCGCGCCGGAGACGCGCGCCAACTGTTCTTTGGGAACCATCAGCGTGGTCGAGGCGGCCATGGCCGGATAGTGGAACGCGCCGCCCAGCGAGCGGATGACCGAAATGGCGTAAATGTGCCAGATCTCCGCGCGCCCCGTCCAGAAGAGAAAGGCCAGCCCGAGCGTGGAAACCGCGATGAGCGAGTCGGACGCGATCATGATCAGGCGTCGGTTGCCGCGGTCCACGAATGTCCCCGCGATCGGTCCAAGCAGGATCTGTGGCAGCATCGCGAACAGAGAAGCGGTCGCCAACACTGTGGCGGAGCCCGTCTTCTGCGTCAAATACCAGATCAGCGCAAATTGCACCAGCGAAGAGCCGAAAAGGGAGATGGTCTGGCCTGTGAAGATGGTGAAAAAGCGGACAGCCCAATGTTGGGGCGGCGATTGTTCTGGATTTTTCATTTTTCCTCAATAATATTGAAGATTTGATTGAATAATTTGATTTATTATAAGCAATTTTTTGTATATGTCAATATCAATTTTTGTAAAATTGAAGTTGCTTGCGGGGCGGGCCGGCCTGAGCGCGGAATTTATGAAACTCGGCGATTTTCGTTCGGAGCCGGGGCGCGTATTTGCGATAAAACAGAACGGCGGCGCGCCATTGGCTTTCGGACGGCCCGCCCCGCCAGCGTTCATCGAATCCCGCGCCTCCTTAAAACCTGCGCCTGGTTTTCCGGGCGCGTCGCCCGCGCCCTTATTTCAACTTTCCAGATTTCGCCAGAGCCGACTTCACCGCGTCGCTGGCTTGAAAAATGCCATAAACCCTCGCCGACTCGATCACCTCGTCCGCGAGTTCCGCCGGCACATCGGATGAGATATGGAGCAAGCCCACCACGCTGATCTTCATGGTCGCGCCTTTGGCCTTGTGCCGCTCGAAATCGGCTTTGTCAAAACTCATCGCGCCGATCGCGTACGAATGCCGCGCCACCGACTGCTGCACCTCCGCCGCGTGCTTCTCCAATTGCGAGCGGATCGCCGAACGGATAAAATCAGTGCGGTTCGAGTAATGTCCCTGCTCCACCAGCAGGTCAATCTTGCCCAACTCCACCGCGTTCATATTGATGGTAATTTTCTCGGTCTCAGCCATGTTTTCTCCTTTAATAACCATCCATGTGGATGGTGAGTGGATGTTATTTTACGCATGTTTCAGGATTTGTCAAGAGAAACCATCCCCCTGGATGGTAAACTCCGCTTCTTTCCTAACCTTTCGCGGGCCGCGCCGGCCCGGGCGTTTTCCCCCGTTCAGGTTTCCCATGCCGCGGCGGCTTCAGCCGCTGGGGACGACGGCGCTTTGCAGAGTCGTCGATGACGAAAACATACTATCTGGAGGCTTCCAACCATGCAGGCGTTCATTCCCCAGCCCAAACACATCCCGCTTCTCCTCAAAATCGGAATCTGGTTTTCCGAACGCGTCACGGGTAAAGTAATGCTCCCCGCGCGCATCCTGGCCTGGTATCCCAAAGCCGCCCTCGGCTCAGGCGTGATGGAAGCGCTGGTCGCGCACGCAGACGGAGCGATGGATCGGCGCATGTTGAAGTTGATCCGCATGACAGCCTCCATCGCCGCGGCCTGTCCCTTTTGCATTGACATGAACTCGCACGAGCATCGCCAGCACGGCATCACGGACGAGGAGGCCGCGTCCCTGCGCGGCGACGCGGAGCCGGCAGCCACGTTTAGCGAGCGCGAGAAACTGGCGATTGCGTACGCGCGCCTCGTCTCGTCCACGCCGTTGAAATTCCACCCCGAAATTGTGGAGCGAGTCAAAGCCGCTTTTACCGAGCGCGAGTTTGTGATCCTTGTCAGCACAGCCGCGCAAGTCAATTATTGGGCGCGGCTGATTCAGGCGCTTGGAATTCCACCCGCAGGATTTGGGGAATAATTTTCCCCCATGTCTGACGCTACGATGTTGATCAACTCAATCGCCGCGAACGAACAAAAGTCCACGCACAGGTGACCTGCCGCGAAAAATGTGACCAAGTAAAATGAGAGTTGAGCACCTCAAAAAGGAGCAAAACTCTGATGAACCGAAAAAAGCCCGAACAGATCGTAAAACTCTTGCGCAAAGCCGAGGAAGAAATGGCGAAAGGCAAAGAGGTGGAAGATTTCTGTCGTGAAGAGCAAATCAGCCCAGCCACGTACTATCGCTGGCAGCGCAAGTATGGTGGCTTGCAGGTGGAAGACGCTAAACGGCTGAAAGCCCTGGAGGTTGAGAACGCGAAATTGAAACGCTTGTTAGCCGAGGCCATGTTGGCAAACGATGCCATTCGCGAGTTTCTCGACACCTGCCCTGGCGGGCGGTGCCAGGGAAAAAAAGTCTGACGGCAGAGGAGCGGCATGCGATGATCGAGCAAATGGAAACCAAAGGATTGTCCCAGCGAGCTGCCTGTCGATACACCGGGATCTCACGTGCAGTGCGCAGGTATGTGTTGCGTCGTCCCACTCAAGACGCCCAATTTTTGGAAAAGATGCGTACAGCTGCCCGAGCCAATCCACGCTATGGCTATCGCCGCGTGGCGATCGAAAGCGGCCTCGGTTTTGGGCGTTGCTGGCGGCTTTGGAAGCGCTACAACTTCAAAATCGGGGCACAACGCACGCGTAGACCACGCAAAAAGGATCAAACCACTACTCCGCGACCGCAACAAGCCGAATACCCTAATCATGTCTGGACGTACGATATCCTATTTGACCGCTTGGCAGATGGGCGCCCCTTCAAGACCCTGAGTGTGTTGGATGAGTTTACTCGCGAGTGCCAAGGCATTCTGGCCGCGACATCCATTCTTTCTGAAGATGTCATCGCATTTCTGGATAAGATCATGAAAAAGCGTAGCTCGCCCCTTTTTCTTCGCTCCGACAACGGCAGTGAATTTACCGCTGAGGCTGTACAAACCTGGTTAGCAAACAAGAATGTTGGCCCCGCTTTTATTCCGCCAGGACAACCTTGGAAAAACGGCTTCATCGAAAGTTTCCATGACAAGTTCCGTGACGAGTGTTTACAGCGCGAATGGTTTTCATCCTTGCTGGATGCCCAGGTTGTGATTGAAGATTGGCGAGTGCACTATAATACCCGACGTCCTCACAGCTCGTTGGGCTATGAAACCCCGGCGAACTTCGCCGCTCAATGTGTTACCCAAATTCAACCCGCTCTGACTCTCATTCCGACTGGACACAAAAACTAAAGCAGGTCAGTATTGAAATTAGGAGGTCAGAAATGTCATCTCGATCCCAAACGAAATTTCGTTGAAATCGCGGCAAGACAATCAAACCTTTTCGCGCATTCTCAATGAGAGTCAGTAGTTTGTCGTTGTCAGGCGTTGTCTTCATGGCTAATCCTCGACTTTTGATTTAGGCTTTGTGTCTTTGGGCGTTTGAGCGAATTATAAACAAGACCTCCGAATCAACCAAGTCGGAGGTCTTGTTTACCTGTGTACGTGTGTACCTGTCTACCTCCCCTACTTCCCCAACCTCTTCCTCAACGCCGCCGTCAACGCGGGGACGAACACAAACAGATCGCCCACCACGCCATACCTTGCCTGCGTGAAGATGGGCGCTTCGGCGTCCTTGTTGATGGCGACGATCAGTTTGGCGTTCCTCATTCCAACCAAATGCTGGATGGCGCCAGAGATTCCGCAGGCGATGTACAGATCGGGGGCGACGACCTTCCCCGTCTGGCCGACCTGGTGGGCGTAGGTGATGTAGCCGCCGTCCACCGCGGCGCGCGAGGCGCCGACCGCGCCGCCCAAAACGGAGGCCAGTTCGCCGATGAGTTCGAAACCTTTCTGCGCGGTGGCTTTTTCGTCCAGGCCGAGCGCGGGATTGTTGCTCACGCCGCGTCCGCCCGAGACGACGACCGCCGCGTCGCCGATGTTGACCGCGGCCTCGGTGGCAGAGTAACCTTCCACCGTGGACTTCACGTCCGCTTTGGCTTCGGCTTTGGTCAAAGCGCCAGCGCGTCCCGACTCCCGCGCGGGCTTGGGGAAGGCGCGGCCGCGCAGGGTGATCAATTGCGGCCTGGCCTCGCAGACGGCTTTCTCCAACACCTTGCCCTCGTAGATCGGACGCGTCACGGTCACTTTGTCGCCATCCACGCTGAGCGCGGAGACGTCGGTCAACACGCCGCTGTTCAGGTCCACGGCGCACATGGCGGAAAGTTCGCGGGTGCGCGCCGTCGTCGGAAACAGGATCAGGTCGGGGGTCGAAGAAGACGCGAGCGCCGAGAGGGTGGACGCGAACGGTTCGGCGCGATAGTCCGCGAGGGACGCGTCGTCCACAACGATGACTTCGTCCGCGCCGTATTCGAACGCGGCCTGCGCGGCCGCGTCCACGCCCGCGCCCAGCACAACCGCCGTCACAGCGCCGAAAGTTTTTCCGAGGCCGAGCGCCTCCCACGAAGCCGCCTGAACTTCGCCTTTGAAATGGTCAATGTACACCCAGGTTTTCATAGCACCTTCTCCGCCAGAATTTTTTCGGCCAGCGTCTCGGCGATGGCTTCGGGAGTTTCGCCCGTGATGATCTCGCAGACGGTTTCGACGACGGGCGGATTCGAAATCTCGACCCGCTTCACCGCCGCGGCGGGCGCGTCGATCCCGAGATCGCCCAACGACCAGACGGGGATCGCGGCCTTCGACGCTTTGCGGATGCCCATGAACGACGGGTAACGCGGCTCGCCGATGCTTTGGACGATGCTCAACACCGCGGGCAGGTTCGCTTTGACGGTCTGACGCCCCTCCTCGAGGACGCGTTCCACCGTCACGCTTCCGCCTTCGACCTTGATCTGGCCGACCCACCCGAGCATGGGCCACCCGAGGACGCGCGCCGTCTGCGGTGGAGTGACGCCCGCGCCGTTGTCGAGCGTTTGGCGTCCGAACATGACCATGTCCGCGCCGCCGATCTTGTTGACGGCCGCGGCGAGGACGCGCGCCGCCCCGAGACTGTCAATGTCGTCGAGCGCGGTGTCCGAGACGAGGACGGCTTCGTCCGCGCCCATGGCGAGCGCGTGCTTGAGCGCCTCCCTGGCGGATTCGGGACCGATGCACAGCGCGGTCACCGTCCCGCCGTTGGCTTCCTTTTGCTGGAGCGCGCCTTCGACCGCGTACTCGTCGAACGGGTTGATGACCAGCGGCGCGTCCCCCCATGTGACCTGCCCGTTCTCGGTCACTTTCACTTTCGCTTCCGAGTCTGGGACTTGTTTGATGCAGGCGATGATTTTCAATGCGACCTCCGTGAGGGTTTTGGATTTACGATTTTAGATTGACGATTTGCAATTACCAAGTGTCTTCCACAAGTTTTCTATGAGATTTTCTCGCTGCTTTGAAATAGGTTTGTTCTTCTGAACTCAATTCATCTGGAAGGTTTGCGTTTATCTTTTCTAATGCTTGCTGGCAAAAATTACAGATGCCTGCTTCATTTACATCTAGAGGTTTGAAAAAGGTCACAAGATGTTTGCGCCCAAAAAACTTTTTTGGGACACTGGGTAAATAGCCTGTAGATTGGCAGATCGCGCATTGAACTATCCACTTTCTGATTCGCGGATCATCCACATGCCATTCAATATTGGTTGCTTCGGTTGGAGTATTTCTTGGTTTTCGCATGACTACAATTTTATTTCGAGACAGAACCTTGAACTTGAAACTTGGAACCTGAAACTTGAAACTATTGCATCTTCGTCTGGCTCAAAATCTTTCCTGTCTGCAAATCCAACTCGCAGGAGTGACCGTCGAGGGTGTAGGTGGACAAAGTCAGGCCGTCGTCGTTCAGGCGGACGCGGGAGTAGAGCGTGTCGGGGGTTGGTTTTTCGGCTTGCCACGCGGTCTTTCCGTTCAGTTGAACGAAATAGAGATTGGACTCCGCGCGCGGGAATCCCTTCGGGTCTTCCAGCATGACCGTCCCCGCGATCAACTGGACGATTTTCTCCACTTTGGTGTGAAGAGGCGTGATGTCCATGCTTTACGCCTGCCATTCCTTTTCGTCGTACGCGGGCGGCTCGCAACGCAGCGGCTTGTCAATGCGCGTCCCGAGCGCGTACCCAGCCTGGATGAGCGTCTGCACTTCGCTGGAGCCTTCGTAGATGACCGCGCCCTTCGAGTTGCGGAGGTAGCGCTCCACGTCGTATTCGTCGCTGAAGCCGTACGCCCCGTGGATCTGGACCGCCTCCGCCGCCGCGCTGAAGGAGGCCTCGGTGGCGAATTTCTTGGCGTAGGAGGTCTCGCGCGTGCAGCGTTTTCCGAGGTTCTTCAGCCAGCCCGCTTGCAGGTACAGCAGGCGGGCGATTTCGTAATCCTGCGACATTTTCGCGATCTTTTCCTGGATGAGTTGACGTTCGGCGATCGGCTTGCCGAACGTCTTGCGCGTCTTCGCGTACGAGACGCTGGCTTCGAGGCAGGCGCGGATGAGGCCCGTCGCGCCCGAGGCGACGGTGTAGCGTCCGTGATCGAAGGCGGACATGGTGACTTTGAAGCCTTCGCCCTCCTCGCCGATGCGGTTCGCGGCGGGGACTTTCACGTCGGTGAAGGAGATCCAGCCCGTCGCGCCGGCGCGCACGCCGAGTTTGCCCTTGATGTCGCCGGTCTTGACGCCGTCCGAGCGCAGGTCAACGATGAAGGCGGAGAGTCCCTCCGAGGGTTTGGGGGAGGCGGGATTCGTTTTGACGGCGACCAGCGCCAGGTCCGCTTTGGAGGCGAGGGAGATCCACATCTTCTCGCCGTTGAGGATGTAATGATTGCCGCTTCGCTTTGCGGACGCGGTCATCGCCGCGACGTCCGATCCCATTCCAGGTTCGGTGAACGCGCCGCAGCCGATCTTGATTCCTTTCGCGAGCGGGACGAGGAATTCCCGTTTCTGTTCCTCCGTCCCCCATTGGAGGAGGGTGAGCGAGCAAAGCCCGGTGTGGACCGACATCGCCACACGCAGGGAGGTGTCCACCGCTTCGAGTTCTTCGCAGACCAGGCCGAGGGAGATGAAGTCCATGCCTGCGCCGCCGTAGCGGACCGGGATCGAGACGCCGAGGAGCCCGAGTTCGCCCATGCGTGCGAGCGCGAAGGGGATGGGTTCCTGTCGGCGGTCGTACTCCTTGACGATGGGCGCGATCTCTTTTTGGGCGAAGTCGCGTGCCATCTTTCGGGTCATTTCGTGTTCAGGGGAGAGGGAGAAATCCACGAGGCGGCTCCGGCGGCGTTTTGCGTATTATATCGCAAATTGAATCAACCGACCGTTCGGTAGGGAGAGTTGCGACGCGGATTATTGACGCGCGTGGGAAATTTTATCGATAATTTCTCTACCGTACAAACCCTATCGCGAATGTCGCGAACGGGCGAACCCTTGCGCCGCCCGCAAGTACGGTGTTGGCAATTTGCCCTACAGTTTTAACTTGTTGCCAGTTGGCGCTCCATCTCCTCAGGCAGGTTGACCGGCTGCCGGCAGACGAATCCCCGGCAAACGTAGGCGGTGGCGCGCCCGTCGAGCAGGGGACGGTCGTCCAGGAGCGCGGGACTGCCCGGAGGCGGCGGATAGGCCGAGACGGCAGCCACTTGCCGCGGGCGGTAGGATTTCCACAGCGACTTCAGGAGCGCGTTTGTGTCGGGATGGTCTTTGTCGCCGAGGATGGCGACTTCGTGAACCGGGCCCGCGGCGAAATCGGCAGCGCACAGCCATTGCGCGAAGGCGGTCGGGTAGCGCAGCATGAACGCGTGCATCGAGGCGAGCGCCGTCTCCGCGAGATCGCGCCATTCCACGCGGTCGCCGTACGCGGACAGCGTCAGCAGGGCTGAGACGGCGAGGGCGTTCCCGGAGGGGGTGGCGTTGTCCTGCGTTTCTTTCGGGCGGACGAGGAGCGTTTCGTGGTCGTCGCGGGTGTCGAAGAATCCGCCTGCCGGGTCGGAGAAATGCGCGGCCATTTCATCTGCCAGTTTCAGCGCGGCAACATACCATTCGGGGTTGGGATCGGACTGGTACAAAGCCAGCAGGGACAGCGTCAATGCGGCGTAATCTTCGAGGTAGGCCGCGTGGTTCGCCTGTCCGTCGCGCCAGGAGCGTTGCAGACGGCTTTCGGTCATCAGGTTTTTCAGAATGAAGCGCGCGTTGCGGATGGCCGCGTCCAGATAGTCTTTTCGGTTCAGATAGCGTCCCGCTTCGGCGAAAGCCGTCAGCGCGAGGGCGTTCCACATGGTGATGATCTTGTCGTCGGTGTGGGGGCGGACGCGCGCGCCGCGGACGGACAAAAGCCGCGCGTGGCAATCGGTCAGTTTGGCGCGGACCGTTTCGAGGTCCGCGTGGAAGCGGGCGGCGAGGGAGGCGTCGTCCAGCGCGCGCTGAAGGACCGTCTTCCCTTCCCAGTTTCCCTGCGGGACGATCCCGTACGCGGCTTTGAAAAAGTCGAAGTCCGCGCCGAGCGCGGCCTCGAGTTGTTTCTGCGTCCAGACGTAGAACCTGCCCTCTTCGCCCTCCGAGTCGGCGTCGAGGCTGCTGAAGAAGCCACCCTCGGGATGAGTCATCTCCCGCAGGAGGAAGTCGAGCGTCTCTTCGCAGACGCGGCGGTAGTTTTCCTGTCCCGTCACCAGAAAGCCGTGCAGGTAGGCGAGCGCGAGTTGGGCGTTGTCGTAGAGCATTTTTTCGAAGTGCGGCACGCGCCAGAAATTGTCCACGCTGTAACGCGCGAAGCCGCCGCCGACGACATCGTACATGCCGCCGCGCGACATGGCGTCGAGAATGTGCGCGCAGATTTTTAAGATTTGCCCGCGCTGCGGGGAATCGGAGACGGCGCGGCGGAGCAGGAATTCGACGGTCATCGGCTGCGGGAATTTGGGCGCGTCGCCCCAGCCGCCGTGGCCCCAATCGTACGAATAGGTCAGCGCGCGCGCGGCCGCTTCGAGCGCCGCCGCGTCGACGGGGATTTTGTCGCCGCTCGCTTGCGTCTGCGATTGGATGTGTTGGAACACCTGTTGCCCGACGCGGTCCGCCTCCTGCCGGTCCTCGCGCCACGTCCGCGCGATGGCTGTCAGTATTTCCTTGAACGACGGCATGTTGGCGCGGCGGACGGGAGGGAAGTATGTGCCAGCATAGAACGGACGCAGGTCGGGCGTGAGGAAGACGGACATCGGCCAGCCGCCCGAACCGGTCATCGCCATCGTGGCTTGCATGTAGATGGCGTCAAGGTCGGGACGTTCCTCGCGGTCTACTTTGATGTTGACAAAGTTCGCGTTCATCAGCGCGGCGGTGGACTCGTCCTCGAATGACTCGTGCGCCATTACGTGACACCAGTGACAGGCGGCGTATCCGATGCTGAGGAAGATGGGCTTGTCTTCGGCGAGGGCTTTGGCAAGCGCTTTTTCGTTCCACGGATACCAGTCCACGGGGTTGTGCGCGTGCTGGAGGAGATAGGGGGAATTTGCGTTGATCAGATGATTTGACATGGGGAACTTGTAAAAGGATGGCTTTTCATTGAGCAGGAGGATTATAGTCCAGAACCATCGCTTATCTGCGGGTTTGGCCCTCACCCCCAACCTCTCTCCTGTGGGGAGAGGAGGTCTCCGCGTCCGCCCGCGGGAACGCGGCGGGAGATGCGTCCAAATCAGTTAAAATAAGCGCCATCCCCATGACCGAATCCCCCCGCTCCTTCTTTGGCCGCTATCATGTCCTCGTCCTCGTCGTCCTCGTCGTCCTCTTCGTCACGGCCGCGGCCATCCGTCTCTACGACCTGACCGACCTGCCCCTCGACTTCCATCCCACGCGGCAACTCTTCTCCGCGCTCAAAGCGCGCGGCATGTACTACGAGACTCTCGCCGACGCGCCCGCCGACCAGCGCGCCTTCGCCATCCAGCAGGGACGCCTGCGCGCCACCATCGAACCGGAGATCCTCGAAAGACTGACGGTCTTCACCTGGAAATTCACGGGCGAAAAACTTTGGATCGCGCGGATCTACTCCAGCCTCTTCTGGCTCGTCGGCGGGGTTTTCATCTATCTCCTCGCCCGCGACCTCTTCTCGAAAGACGGCGCGCTTTTCGCGGCCGCGTTCTATTTGCTGCTTCCTTACGCCGTCGTCGCCAGTCGTTCCTTCCAACCCGATCCCCTCATGGTCGCGCTCATCGTCGGATTTTGGTGGGCGGTCAATCGCTGGGCGCAATCCCTCCATCCCCACCCTGTCAAATCAACTTCCTGGCTTTATGTCCTCCTCGCCTCCATCCTCGGCGGCTTTGCCATCTTCGTCAAACTCAACGCCGCGTTCTTCGTCGTCGGCGGGGCGCTGGGCGCGGCGTTCGGACGCGCCTCCCTGCGCGGCCTCCTCCGCAACCGGCAGGTCTGGGCGATGGCCGCGCTGGGACTCCTCCCTGGCGCGGGCTGGGTGATCTACGGCCTGGCGCGCGGCTTCCTCGGTCAGCAATTCGGCGGACGCTTCATCCCCGCGCTGCTCGTCTCGCCCTCCATGTACCTCGGCTGGGCGCAGATGATCGGGGACGTGATCGGTCTCTTCACCTTCACGCTCGCGCTCCTCGGTCTCCTCCTCGTGGACGGCAAACCCGCGCGCTCGTTCCTCCTTGGACTGTGGGGCGCGTACCTCGCCTTCGCCCTCTTCTTCGACTACCACATCTCCACGCACAACTACTACAGCCTGCCGCTCGTCCCCATCGCCGCGTTGACGTTGACCCCGCTCGCGGACGCGCTCCTCGCCCGACTAGTCGCGCGAACCGCCGATCCGCGCCGCAAAATCCTCGCCGCCTCCCTCCTGACCTTGAGCCTGGCCGCCGTCCTGTGGACTTCGCGCGTCGCCTTGAAGTCCGCCGACTACCGTCCGCAGGCCGCGTTCTGGCAAGGCATCGGCGAGACGGTACGCGGTCATCGCGTCGTCGCGTTGACGCAGGACTACGCCCTGCCGCTCGCCTATTGGGGCTGGACCTCCGCCGCCAGCTGGCCCGACTCGTCGGATATCGCCTACCGCGAGATGCGCGGCGGCGACGCGTCGTTCGAAAAATCTTTCGCCCGATTGACGAAGGGCCGCGACCTCTTCCTCGTCACCGACCTCCCCGACCTGGCGCTCCAGCCCGACCTGCGCGCGCGGCTTTCGGGATTCGCCGTCTTCGCGCAGGGCGACGGATTCGTGATCTACGATCTCGACCAGCCGCTCGCGCCGTAAATCGGACCATCAACCCGACCTGTATTTTTGGGGATGGTACAATCAAAACGTAAATCGCGCTCTCGATGTTTTGACGCTGGCGCTGGAGAACGCCGCAGGCGCCTTGCCTCGTCAAAACAGCCGCCAAAAAATCAAAACGGAGTTCCCATGAACACACCTGTCATCGTTGACGCCATCCGCACGCCCGTGGGCGCGCTGGGAGGGATCCTCGCGCCCGTCCGCCCCGACGACCTCGGCGCGCTCGTCATCAAAGAAATCGTCAAACGCTCGGGACTCGATCCCGCGCTCGTGGAGGAAGTCTACTTCGGGTGCGCGAACCAGGCGGGCGAGGACAACCGCAACGTGGCGCGCATGTCGGCGCTGCTGGCGGGGCTGCCCGTCGAGGTGGCGGGAGTCGCCGTCAACCGCCTGTGCGCCTCGGGTTTGGCCGCGGTCAACCAGGCGTCACGCGCGATCCGGGCGGGCGAGGGCGAGGTCTTCGTCGCGGGCGGAGTCGAGTCCATGTCCCGCGCGCCGTACTCGTTCCCGAAAGCCGAGTCGGGTTACGCGTTCGGGAATCTCACCGCCTACGACACCGCGCTCGGCTGGCGCTATCCGAATCCGAAAATGAAGGAAATGTACGGGACCGACTCGATGGGCGAGACCGCCGAAAACATCGCCGCGGAACGCCCGCACCTGACGCGTGAAAAGCAGGACGCGTTCGCCCTGCGCTCGCACCAGCGCGCCGTCGCCGCCATCGACTCGGGACGCTTCGCCGAGGAAATCATGCCCGTGCCGGTCCCGCAGAGGAAAGGCGATCCTGTGCTTGTGACAACGGACGAACGCCCGCGCCGCGACACCACGCTGGAATCGCTGGCGAAGTTGAAACCCGCCTTCAAAAAAGACGGAACGGTGACGGCGGGAAATTCGTCTGGATTAAACGACGGCGCGGCCGCGCTGTTGTTGATGAGCGAGGACAAAGCCCGCGCGCTGAATCTTCGGCCGCTCGTCCGCGTGGTCGCCTCGGCCGCGGCGGGCGTGCCGCCCCGCGTCATGGGCTACGGCCCCGTCCCCGCCACGCGGAAGGCGCTGGCGCGCGCGGGCCTGAAAATGGACGACATCGGGCTGGTGGAACTCAACGAAGCCTTCGCCGTCCAGGCGCTCGCGGTCATCGAAGACCTCGGCGTGGATCCCGAACTCGTCAACGTGAACGGCGGCGCCATCGCCATCGGCCATCCGCTCGGCTGTTCGGGCGCGCGCCTCGCCGCCACCCTCGTCCACGAAATGCGCCTGCGCGCCAAAGCGGGCAAGCCAGTGAAGTACGGACTTGCCACCTTGTGCGTCGGCGTCGGTCAGGGCGAAGCGACGATCTTCGAGTGGATGGGATAAAGGACACGTCACGGAATCCCGAAGTCCTGCTTCGGGACAGAATTCCGAAAGTAGAACTTTCGGATTCCTGGGAGACACTGTGAAAAGACTATTGCTCGCCCTCTCGCTTCTTCTCTTGACCTCGGCCTGCTCGCCCGCCTCGATCTTCGGCCTCACCCCGACGCCCACCCTCTACGTCTACCCGACGCCGGAGACTCCCGTCGTCCCCGCGCTGACGGCGGACGCGCTCCGCAACGCGGAGTACATCCTGACGGGCTTCGACGGCGCGGTCCGCTCCTACAAATTCGTGGACGGCAAATATGCCTTCGGCGGCGATCCCTCGGTGACTGGCTACGCGGACGTTTCGCTGCTGGACACCTACGCTTTCGGCGACTTGAACGGCGACGGCGTGGACGACGCGGCTGTGTTGATCGCGGAAAACTACGGCGGGACAGGCGTCTTCGTCTCGCTGAACGCGGTGTTGAACGAGGGCGGGCTCCCGCGTCACGCGGCCTCGACGATGATAGACGACCGTCCAAAGATCAACGGGCTGAAAATCCAAAACGGACTCGTCTATCTCGACGCGGTCCTCCACGGGCCAAACGATCCCGCCTGCTGTCCGGAGTGGACGGCGACGCGCGCGTACAAGCTGAGCGGCCTCTCCCTGACGCTGGTCCGCGCGACCACCCGCCTGCCGAGCGGACAGGAACGCGCGATCAACATCGAGTCGCCCTCCGCTGGCGCGGAGGTCACGGGGCAGATAACCCTGGCGGGCGCGGTGACCATCGCGCCGTTCGAGAACACGCTGACGCTCCACGTGTATAACGCGCAGGGCAACGAATTGACCGTCGCTCCGATCATGGTGAACGCCCCCGACTTTGGCGCGGCCGGCACATTCACGGCCACGCTGGATGTGAGCGCCTTCCCAGCGGGACGCATCCGCATCGTGATCGCGGATCTGAGCGCGGCGGACGGCTCCATCCTCGCGCTGGATTCGGTGGAAGTCGTCGTGAAGTGACAAGATGTCAAATAAAAAGAGACTGTCCACGTCATGAGGACAGTCTCTTTGCTGATCGGCCCCGTCGGCGCTGGACGACGCGCAGGTTCAGTCCGAGGCGGGCGCACTCCCGGAGTCCTTCCGGGGATTTTTCCGCCAGGGAAAATCCTTGAAAAGATAATACCGCCACTCATCGAGCGGCATGGAAGGCAGGTTGGGGAGCGAATCTACGTAGTCGCAAACCTCGCTCATAAAGGCAAATTCGTAGCCCATATTTTTGAAACGGGCGATCATGGTCTCGAGGATGTCGAAGCCGCGCTCGCTGTTGCGAAGCAGGGCGCGCTTTTCGAGGGCGGTCACGCCGTCGGAGAGATGCGGCGCGTAGAGGTCGTGCGCGTGGGTGGTGAAGGCGATCACCGAGGGCGGAGGGAAGAGGCGCATCAGCGCGGACGAGAGTCCCAGCCCGTAGAGTTTGATCCACGGCAGGCCGAAGTTCAGTCGAATCGCGGGCAGCGCGGGGAATGGAAATTCGAGGATGGAATCGTCCCCGCGCGTCACGCGGAACGGCTCGATGGGCATGTGCGTGTTCCAGTAGCCGTTTTTGCCGGGACGGATGGACGGGAACACGCTGGCGTCGTAGCGGAGGCCGAGGTCCATCAGATGACCGATGCCCTCGCGCGAGATCGCGCCGATGGGCGCGCGGTAACCGACGGCCTCTTTGCCGAAAAACTCGCGGAAGGTTTTCTGCGCCAGTTGAATCTCATCGCGGTCGCCGCTGGTCTCGGTGTTGTGATGGTGCGAGTGGAGCGCAAACTCGATGGGGATCTCGCGCTCCAATTTGCGAATCCCCTCGCCGTAGCGCGTCAAAATGGACGTGACGAGGAATCCCGTCACCTTCACGCCCGCGCGGCGGATCAGGTCCACGTAACGCTCGAACAACGCGGGCTCCTCGAAAAGACGCGTGTGTCCCTGCGTGTTGGCGTAGTCCGCTTCGATGTCAATGGTGATGCAGAGGAGTTTTCGAGGCATGGTCACGAATATTCACGAATATACACGAATGGACACGAATATTCACGAATGGACACGAATAAGAGCGAATGGGAGCGGGTGTGCGCGAATGGGACATGGATACGCGGGAGAATTTTATTTCTCGGAATCGGGAGCGTTGATGGGGCGGTGGGTGAGTTTTGTGGCTTTGCCTGGAAAGAGGCGGCGAAATTCCAATCGTGAGCGGCCAAAATTGAAAAGAAGGCCGACAGGCGCTCCGGTGGTTTTCAGGTAGTTGATGGTCTGCGTCGCTTCGCGTCTGGAGAGCGGTCTCGCAAAGGCCTTAATTTCCACAACGACCAGTTTGGCAACGAACAAATCCAACTCAAAACTTGCTACCTGTTCTCCTTCATATTCAACAATGAATTTGTATTGACGCTCGACCTCAATAGATCTTTTCTTGATCTTGAAAGCCATTGCTTTTTCGTACACATCCTCCTTGAACCCTGGGCCAATCTCGTTGTGGACTTCCATCGCCAAGCCAATGAGAATACGCGTCAAATCATTGCCAGTCGCGTCGGTTACAAGGGTCATGATAATCCTTCATGCAAAAGATGACTTAATCCATCACAAATTTTCCATACTCGCTCACGCCTATTCGCGCCTCATTCGCGCCTATTCGTGTTCATTCGCGCTTATTCGTGTTTCCGCGGCAAATTGGACGCGTAGTGGAAGATCGAACGCCGCACGTACCAGACATCGCCCTCGAAGCCAGCCTGCCGAACCAAATCGGTAAATTCATCGCGCTTGTAGAGATACACGCCAGGACATCTGTTGACGCGGATGTACACCTGTCTCATCCACCACAGCAGCCAGTTGGTCGTGCGCGCCACATCGGGGAAATCGTGAAAAAAATATTTCGCCTTCGTGTTGTTGAGGAAGGTCTTCATATCGTCGCGGTCGAAGTATTCGATGACGCCGAGGCTGGCGACCAGATCCACTCGCGGGAGATTCGCGGGCTTGGCGAGGTCCGCCGCGAAGAATTCCAGGCGGTCCTTGTTTGGACCCGCGAGCCGTCGCTCGTTGGCGATGCGGACGATCTCCTCCGATATGTCCACGCCGACGACGCGCGCCGCGCCCGCGTCCAGCAGCATGTCCGCGAAACGCCCCGAGGCGCAGCCCACGTCCAGCACGGTCAAACCGTCGAGGTAGGGTTTGAGCAGCTCGATGGCAAACGTCATACGGTCGTAGAGCGACGCGCCGCGGAACAACGTCGAGAAACGATCCCACGCAGTCGGCTTCGGCATGTTTTTGTCGGTGTAGTACGTGGCGGCTTCCCATGAGACCACGTGCTTGTCCCAATACTCGCCGCTCTCGGATTTTCGGTCGGTCATAGATTCTCCAGTTTGAAATTTAAGATTTGCGCAGGACGCGATCTCTATCGCGTGGACTTGGGAATTCACCCGCCAAGTGTATCAGAATTTCCCGCTCACAGTTCGCGGCGCGCTTTTGTCAGCAAATCGCGCTGCCACAATAAACGCGCGCCGCCGGGCAAACTCGCCGCCAGCGTCACGAATCGGATCAACACCGCCGCGGCGACAGCCTGTTCAAGCGACGCGCCCTGCGTTATGAGCAGCGCGGTCACGCTCCCTTCGAGCAGTCCCAGCCCGTTCACAGAGATCGGCAGGAGGGCCGCGAAATACGCGAGCGCCGCCGCGCCTGCGGCTTGCCAGAACGAAACCGAAATGCCCAGCGCCAGCGTCACGATCCAAAACGAGACGAACGAGGCGCCGATGGACAGCCACGAAAGCGCCAGCGCGACGACGACCGTGCGCGGCGACGTGAACCAGGCGCGTCCCGCCTCGAAGACGCGCTTAAGGCGCGCCCAGGTCTTTTCGACGAACGGCGTCCGCGTCAGCATGGACATCGAGGCGGCTCCCGCTTCGATGGGCGCGTTCCACGTCCCCAGCGCCAGCGCGGACGGCAGCCAGAGGAACATGGCCGCGAGGTTGAAGAGCCGATCCGCCGCCACCGACGCGACCGCCGCCGCGCGTTTGGGCTGTCCCTGCGTCACCGCCGCCATCCTGACCACGTCTCCGCCCACTGTGGTCGGCAGGAAATTCGAAGCAAACGCGCCGATCAGCGTGAGCCAGGTCAACCTTGCCAGCGGAATGCGAATCTCCTGTACGCGCAAGAGATATTGCCAGCGGACGGCGATGATGAATTGGGAGAGGAGAAACGCCAGCACGGATGCCAGCAAACTCGCCCACGAGACGCGCGCCAGGAGAGGCAGGATCTCGTCCCAGCGGACGCGGCTCAGCAGGAAGCCGATCAATCCGAGCGGGACGAGCCAGCGGAGGAGGGTCTGCCATTTGTTGGGCGAGCGTTTTTCTTCCATAAGATGCGTGGAATCCCGAAGTTCTACTTCGGGAATCCGAAAGTTCTACTTCCGGATTCCTTTTCTCAATTACGATGACAGACGAATAAAAACTGATTTACGCCCAGCCAGTGGATCCACGCCGGGTGAGCGGACTCTCCGCGACGCGCGAACGCGCGTGAGAGCGTCGTCGTCCACGGGTAGCCGCCCGCCCACATGGGGTAGGTCGCGTCGAGGCGGAGACCGTTCTCCGTCAACGCGGCGCGGAGGTCGGCAGGGACGAAGCGATTGATCCAGGCGGGATGACGCTTCATGGGGAAGGTCGCGTAGAAAGGATCGTAGATCGCGCTGGCGAGGAAGAGTCCGCCCGGCTTCACGGCTTTCGTCGCGGCGAGGCGCAAAATGCCGCGCCAGTCTTTCAGGTATTCCAACACGCCGGAGAGGACGACCGCGTCGAAGGGCTGGTCGAGCAGGGAAGAGAACGAATCGACGTCGTCGAAATCGCAGAAGCGGATGGGCGGCCACGCGTCGTCGGGTTCTTTGCGCCCCGTGATGTCGAGGCCAATATAGCGGACGCCGCGTCCAAGCAGATGCGCCAGCGTCCCCGATCCCGCGCCGATGTCGAGGACCGATTTGATCGACGCATCGCGCCGGAGCGTCTCGACGATCAGTTTTAAGCGCGCGTGCGCCCAGTGATATTTGGGGGCTTCGTTACGCCAGTAGGTTTCTTTTTGGTTCATGGATTTTTTGTTTCGGCGTTCAGGAATCCTGAAGTTCTACTTCAGGATCTACCAGTACCGAAAGTAGCCCGTCCTGGTGGTCGGGCCAGGGAACTTTCGGATTCCTGATCGGGGAGCAGGAGTTTTTTCATCACTTCCATATTCAACTCAATCGCGCTTTTCGCCGCCGCGCGGACTGTGGCGGATTCGTCGGCGCGATTTTCCAGCATGGACTCGGCGCGCTCCAGCGCGTCCTTCGGCGACGCGATGAAACTTTGCAGGTCCGCGACGGAATCGGGCAGGCCGAGGTGACGGAGGATGTCTCCGCCTTTGAGAGTGTAACTCAAATTGATGGACGGGACGCCGAGGCGCAGGGCAGCCAGCGAGGAGTGCAGGCGCATCCCGATCATCAGATCCAGGCGGGACATGAGATCGTAATACGCCGGCATAGTCAGCGCCATGTTGACGAGCCTGACCTCGTCATCGTCCGCGAAGTCGGCTTTCACGCGTTCCAGCCAGGGCAGGTCGTCCTCCCAGGGCAGGACGCCCGCCTGGTACGCGGAGATCAGGAGGACGCGCGCGCGCTGTCGGGCGCGAAGCGAGGCGATCAATTCCGTCGTCGAGCGGATGAGTTCCCGCATCCGCGCTTCGGAGCGTTGGCGGTATTTCTGGCGCGAAAATTGATAGGGCAGGAGGGACGAGGCGAAGTGAAACCACTGGCGGATGTTGGTGCCGATGACGGGGCGGCCGTCGGTTTGGAAGAGGGGATCGAGTTGGTTGTTGCCAGCAACATCCTCTTCAAACCCAGGCAGGAAGATCGCATCGTGGGCAAGGACGCGCTTCGTGCGCGGATTCAGTTTTTCGATGAGGGCAAACGTGCCAGGATCGCGAGCGACGAAGGTGTCCACCTGCGAGAGGACGCCGCGGGCGACGACGCGTCCCGCGCGGGTGGCGACGGGGCCCGCGCCCTGGAAGAGACAGATCACCTTTAGGCCGAGGACGCGATACAAACGAAACGCGACCCAAAGATACATCATGCGCGCCAGGCTGGAGTCGTCCTGCATGTCGAGGCCGACCGCCCAGAGGACGGCGTCGGCGCGGCGGAAGGCGGCGCGCGCGTCGCGGTCGAGGCGCAGGTTGCGGAGGGGACGATAATCGAGCGCGCGGAAAGGGAGCGCGGGGATGTCCATGTCGAGATTGCGGAAGACGGTCACGTCCTCGGCGCCGAGTTGATGGAGGGCGCGTAAAACTCCCCAGCGGCTGGCGAGGTCGCCGAGGTTGCCATAGATGACGCGAGGGAGAATGAGGTGCATGGGAGAGGAGGAGAGAGAAGAGAGCGGAGAGTAGTGAGGAGTTAGGAGTCTATGATGGCAAGGAGGACTTTTTCGTATTCGTCTATGACATGCTCAATGTCGAAGGATTGGGCGAAGGCGAGGCTTTTTTGGCGGGCGGAGAGGATGGCAACAGGATCGGAGAGCAGGGAGCGGAGGCTGGCGGAGAATCCCTCCGCGTCGTCGGCGTCGTGGAGGAAGCCGTTTTCGCCAGGCGCGGCCAGGTCCGCGAAACCGCCCGCGCGGCCGACGACGAGCGCGAGTCCGCAGGCAAGCGCCTGCACGCCGACGACGGGCAGTCCCTCGGAGCGCGAGGGCATGAAGAGGATGTCGGAGCGCGCGAATTCGTCCAGCACGTCGCCCGTCTCCACCCAGCCAGGGAAGCGGAATCGGTCCGCGAGGCCGAGACGTTCCGTTTCGGCGCGCGTCGCCTCGAGCAGGGCGCCGTCTCCGAGCATGGAACATTCCCAGCGCAGGTCTTTGAGCGCGGCGAGGACGCGCGGGATCTGCAGCGGATTCTTCTGCTCGACGAAACGTCCCGCGAAGACGAGACGCGGCGGATCGTTGACGTTCAGTGCGCGCGGCGCGAGCGACTTCACGTCCACGCCGTTGGGGATGACGTCTATCGGGACGGGATAATGCGCGAGCGCGAGTCCGCGCGTGTAGCCGCTGACCGCCGCGACGCGCGCCGCCTCGCGCCAGATGGGACGCGTGAACGGCATGACCCAGCGGAACCAGCGGTCTGTTTTGTCTGGCACGCCGCCTGGCACGTCGCCGAGGTGGGCGGTGAGCAGATAGGGAGTCCTCGTCAGCCGCGCGAGCGCCCAGGCCGCGGCCCCCGACGGGACGGCGAAGTGGGCGTGGATCGCGTCGGGGCGGAAAACGCGCGTGAGGCGGAGTCCGGCCCAGAGCGAGGCGAGAACGAAGCCGCCCATTTCGAGGAATCCCGCGCGGAAGGGCTGTCGTCGCAGGGAGGGGAGTCGGATCACGTCCACGCCTTCGTCCCGTTCGCGGCGGGGAAGTCCCTTGTAGTGAGCGGTCAGGATTTTGACGTCGTGTCCGCGCCGCGCCAGCCCGCGGCAGATGTCGCGCGCCGCGGCGCCGCCTCCGCCGCCGATGGGCGGATATTCGTGGATGACGACGAGGATGCGCATGTTATTTTGATTCAAGGATGGCGCGGATGCGATAGGTGGGCTTGCTCTGCGATTCGTGATAGGTGCGGACGAGCAGTTCGGCGATCAGCCCCATGAGGACGGATTGGAAGCCCATGATGGCGAACATCACGCCCACGAGCAAAAGCGGGGAGGAGGCCGCGGGGACGCCCCAGAAACGGCGGATGAAAAGATAGAGCAGGTCGGCGAGACCGAGGAACATGAGCGCCAGCCCCGCGCCGCCGAACAGGTAAATGGGCTTGCTGGAATAATCGAGCAGAAATTTCACGGTGAAGAGATCGAGAAGCACTTTGAGCGTGCGCTCGAGTCCGTATTTGGCTTTGCCGAATTTTCGGGCGTGATGGCGTACTTCCACCTCGGCGATGCGCGCGCCGACCGAATGCGCGAAGACGGGGATGAAGCGGTGCATTTCGCCGTAGAGTTTGAAGCCCTCCAGCGCGTCGCGGCGGTAGGCTTTGAGCGTGCAGCCGTAATCGTGCAGGCGCACGCCCGTGACGAACGAGATCAGCCCGTTGGCGAGATGCGACGGCAGATTGCGCGTGAGGGCGTTGTCCTTCCGATCCCTGCGCCAGCCGCTGACGAGGTCGTAGCCCTCGTCCAATTTCGCGAGCAGCATCGGGATGTCGGCGGGATCGTTTTGCAGGTCCGCGTCGAGCAGGATGATGACGTCGCCGCGCGCGTGATCAATCCCTGCCGCGATGGCGGCGGTCTGGCCGAAGTTGCGACGGAACTCGATCACGCGGACGTGAAGCGGGTCGCGCTCGAAGAGGCCGCTCAGCGCGCCCGCGCTTCCGTCGCGCGAACCGTCGTCCACGAAGACGACCTCCCACGTCCGCGCCAGGGGATCGAGCGCGGCGCGGATCGCGTCGAAGAGCGGAGGCAGGTTCTGCTCTTCGTTGTAAACGGGGACGACGAGGGAGAGTTCGGGCATTTTCAATCTCTAAGCACAAAGGCACAAAGGAAAAAGCGTTGGATTGAGTTTCCTTCGTCGTCTTTGCGCCTTCGCGTTTAAAGTTCTTACGCGGCCTTCGCGCTCAGGCGTTTCATATCGGAATCGACCATCATCTCGACGAGTTGTTTGAAGCCGACTTTCGGCTCCCAGCCGAGGACTTCGCCTGCTTTCGTCGGGTCGGAGATGAGCAGGTCCACTTCGGCGGGACGGTAGTAGCGCTCGTCCATGACGACGTATTTTTTATAGTCCAGGTCGACGCGGCCGAAGGCGATCTCGCAGAATTCCCTGACGGAGTGAGTCTCGCCCGTGCCGATCACGAAATTATCGGGCTTGTCCTGCTGCAACATGCGCCACATGGCGTCTACGTAATCGCCCGCGAAACCCCAGTCGCGCTGCGCGTCGAGGTTGCCGAGACGAAGTTCCTCCGCCAGGCCGAGTTTGATCTTTGCGGCGCCGTCGGAGATCTTGCGCGTCACGAACTCCAGTCCGCGGCGGGGACTCTCGTGGTTGAAAAGGATTCCCGAGGCGGTAAACAGGTTGAACGACTCGCGATAGTTGACCGCGATGAAGTGCCCGTACACTTTGGCGACGCCATACGGACTGCGCGGGTAGAAAGGCGTGGTCTCGCGCTGGGGAACTTCCAGCACCTTGCCGAACATCTCGCTGGAGGAGGCCTGATAGAAACGGATCTTCGGGTCCACGTAGCGGATGGCTTCGAGCAGGCGCGTCACGCCGAGGGCGGTCACGTCGCCAGTCAACGCGGGCTGGTTCCAGGAGGTCGGGACGAAGGACTGCGCGGCGAGGTTGTAAACCTCGGCAGGCCTGTACTCCTCCAACAACGCGATGAGCGAACCCTGGTCGGTGAGGTCGCCCTGCTCCACGCTGATCTTGTCCAGCAGGTGTTCGATGCGTTCATACGTGACCGTGCTGGAGCGGCGCGCCACGCCTACAACTTTATAGCCTTTCGAGAGCAAAAGTTCGGCGAGATAGGACCCGTCCTGTCCCGTGATCCCCGTAATGATGGCGGTAGGCATGTGTTCTCCTAGGTAGTCTGATGGTCGGATAGTCAAATGGTCGGTGAAGTGAGGCTGTGAAGGGCGGATGGCGACTTCAAAATTCAGCAACTGAATTATACCCATAAACCAGGTTTCTGCCAGAAACCTGGTTTATGAGGATTTTCGATCCCGCCGCCAACCCGCTCCCATGACCAGCGCGGCGAGGACGACGATCAGCAGGATCATCGCCCCGAACGGGAGTTGCCCGCCGACGTGGTAATAGCGGCTGACGTACCACTGCGTGAACACGACGAGGAAGATTTCCTCCACGAGCAGCCACCTGACCAGCCAGCGGTCGCGGCCGACCCAGGCGTACGCGGCCGCCGCGGCCTGGACCGCGATCAGGATGACGCGGTAACGCGGATTATCCCAACTGTCCGCGCCGCCGCGCAGGGCGGAGACGACAATCCACGCCCACGCGGCCGCCGTCAGCCAGAGGAGGAGGCGGCGCGCGGAGCCAGTCTCCCGCCGAACGATGGCGAACGGCGCGTAGAACAGGAGCGGCACGAGCGCGTACCATCCCACCGAGCGGAAGATGTAGAGCGCGCGGAAGAGCGGCGCGGCTGGCTCGATGAACGTGGCGGGCAGGACGGGCTGCGTGACGCCGTAAACCATCACGAAGAGCGGACGCAGCCATTCGGGCATTTCGCTGAAGAGTTTCTGCACCCAGCCCGAGCCGCGTTCGAGCTGGTGGATGTCCCATTTGACCGCGCCGCGCGTCCAGTTCATCACGATGCCGAAGGGAGACGTGCCGAAAGGCTGGCTGCGTTCCAATCCCCAGGCGAGGAGGTAGAGTCCCGCGAGGAAGACGATCCCGATGACGACGAGCGCCGTCCACGAGACGCGGCCATGCTCGCGCGTCATCCACATCCAGCCCGCCAGGATGACGAGGACGAGCAGCGCAATGGCGGGCGAGACGAGGAGCATCCCCGCGAAGGCGAGGAGGAGCCAAAGCAGGGCGCGGCGCGGGGCGGATTGTTCCCTGTCGGGGGCGCTGCGCGAGTAGTCCACCCATCCCCACAGCGCCATCGCGACGAAAGCCATGAGGAAGGGTTCGCGCATCTGCGCGCCGCCCATCAAAATGGACTCGGGATAGAGCGCGTAGATCCACGCCGCGACGGAGGCGACCTTCGCGTCCCATTGACGCGCGGCGGCTTTCCACAAAAAGGCGGCGCCGAGCGCGGCCGTCAACGCGCCGAAGAAGACGGGGAGAAGCGGACGGCGCTCGTCGGGCGAGAGGAAGCGATAGGCCGCGGCGCTGAAGGCCAGCAGTCCGCCATATTGGTCGGAGTAGAAATTCTTGTTGAACGCGGAGAGGATCGGCGCGTCGGACTGCGCCAGTTCCCAGGCTTGCGAGTCGCGGCGGAAGGAGTCGAAGAAGATGTAGCCCGCCTGATTCTGCGCGTTGGAATATCCGCTGGTGGGGAGGGCGAGGTAGAGCGCGGCGCCGAGGGCGAGACGGAGGAGGAAGGCGGCGGCGAGGAGAGTTGCAAGATACGAGTTACGAGTTACGGGTCGCGGTTGTTGTTTGATTGTCCAGAAAAACGTAACGCGTAAAACATAAAAGGAAAGAAGGAAGAGCGCCGAAAAGACCAGCCAGCCGAGCAGGAAACTGCCTGGTTGGATGGCAGACATTCCCGCGCCGAGGAGGAGGCTGGAGGAGACGGCAAGGAGGTGAAATTTCATGGGCATCTTATATCACAGCGTCGCAGGAATCCGAAAGTTTCCTGGCCCGACCACCAGGACGGGCTACTTTTGGATGAGCGAGTCAAATCCTGAAGTAGAACTTCAGGATTCCAGGAACCCATCCAAAATCTTCTCCGCCCTCGCAACCCACGTGTATTTCTCCACCTCGCGGCGCGCGGTGGATGCGAGCGCGGCGCGGCGGGCGGAGTCGGCGAGCAGGGATTGCAGCGCGGCTGTCCACGCGGGCGCGTCCTCGGGCGGGGCGAAGGCGGCAGACAAATCGTCCAGCGCCTCGCGGATCACGGGCAGGTCGCTCGTCAAAATGGCGCGGCCTGCGGCCATGTACTCGAACATCTTCATCGGGCTGGCGACGGACGCGGAAGACGCGTCCCCGCTGGAGCCGAGGATGGAACGCGCGTAGGGCATCAGCAGGACGTCCGCCGCGGCGAGGTAGCGCGGCAGCTCCATGTTCGGGACGAAGCCGAGGAAACTGACGTTGTCCAGCCACGCGGCTTTCCGCGTCCATTCTTCGACGTCGGAGGCGCGTCCGCCCACCCAGACGAAACGCGCGGCTGGGAACGATTCCGCGAGGCGCAGGAACAGGTCCGCGCCGCGGCCCGCGTAGAGATGACCCGCGCACAACACCGTCGGCGCTTCGCGCAGGCCGAGGGACGTCCGCGCCCGCGCGGGGTCGGGCAGCGACGCGAAGCGTTCGAGTTCGACTCCGTTCGGGGCGATGACGAATTCGTCCGCGCGGAGACGCATCCCGAAGCCGCGTTCGAGGATCACGCGCAGCGCGTCCGTGATGCAGGCGACGCGTTTTCGTCCAGGGAGGCGCGCAAAGGCGCGATGCCAGGCGGGGCCGAACCGTCCCGTTGGCTGGAGATGCGCTTCGAAGATCGTGGGCTTGCCCGCGAGGAGACTGAAGACCGCTGACTGGGGAAACCAGGTGTAGAGCAGATCGGGTTTGAGTCTCAGCGCGCGGCGGACGGAATTAAAAGTGAACAGGCGGCGACTTGACGAAGAGAGCCACTCGATTTCAAACGGATGTGACAGCCCGTATTGTTGTGCGAGAGATTCCCAGTCCGTCACCCGTCCCCCGTCTCCCGTCACGATGAGATGCACTGAATGACCAAGCCGCGCGAGCGCGTTGCACGCCTTCATCACCTGGATGCTGTTGGCGGTGTCGGAGGGAATTGTTGAACCTGCAATGGCGACAATTTTCATCAAGTACCAATCCCTACTCGCGATTGACGGTTGATGTCGGACAGTCCAATCGAGATGTTGACGAGGATGGAGACGGCGAGGTACGCCGAGAAGATCGCCGCGGCGACGAGGTATCCGCCCGAGGGGACGAGGAGCGCGATGAGGGCGAGCTCGACCACGCCCGTGACGGCCGCGACGACGAGCGGGACGTTGGGACGTCCGAGCGCCAGCAGGAGCGGACGGTTCCAATTGGCGGTGTTCGCCGCGCCGTAACCGACGAGCAGGATCAGCACGCAGACGATGACGGGCGCGGCTTCCACTTCATACGCGAATGGGATGAACCACCAGCCGAGAGTCGCCAGCCCCACGCCCGCCAGCAGGGTCCAGACGCCGCCGACGAGACTGACTTGTTTGAGCAGGCGACGGGTCGCGTCCCATTGTTTCTGCGCGATGGTCTTCGTGATCTCGGCGTAGGTGGGCCAGATGAACGGCTCGATGGGCAGCATGACGAGGTTGATCAGGCTCGTGGCGAGTCGGAAATATCCCAGCGCGGTATCGGACACGAAATATTTAATGTAAAGCGGGACGTTATCGCGCGTGAACAGGTTCACCGTTCCGTTGACGTTCGTGCTGACAGCGAAGCGCGCGATGGACTTCCAATCGGGGAGCAGGCTGAACGGCGCGCGGACCCAGCCGCGTCCCAGTTTGCGGTTCAGCGCGCCCAGCGCGGAGAAGGTCACGACCGCCGCGGCCAGCGTCTTGCCCGCGAGGTACGCGACGAGAATCTCGAACATCCCCCAATGCATGAAAAACGCCAGCGCGACGATCAGGATGGTGACGACGCTTTGCAGCAGGTTGGCGAAGGCCACGCGCTTGAATTGATCGGTGGATTGCAAAACGCCCGTGGAGGTTTCGTAGACGAGGTTGGCGAGCAGGAAGAGTCCGTAGAAGCGATAGTAGCCGACCAGCGCCGCGTCGTGCGCGAACCAGGCCGAGAGGAAAAACAGGACGAGATAGGCGAATATCGAAGTGAACGTCTCGCCGACGCCGATCCACTTGGCGAGTGCAGCGGCGCGGGGTTTGTCGTCGAGGGCGAGCGCCTCGCCGAGGTATTTCACCGTCACCTCGCTCATGCGGAACGAGAGCAGGCGGTTCACGTTCGAGGCGAACAGCATGACGGCGGTCAGCGCGCCGTACGACTCGATCCCCAGCAGGCGGACGATGAGAATCCCCTGCACGAATCCCAGCGCGGCAGAGACGAAACTGCTGGAAAAGAGATAGCCGCTGTTGCGGAGGACGCGGGCGAAGAGCGAGTCGGATTTGAGTTTGGAGAGGAGGGAATTCACGAGGCTATTATATAATACCCACGGTCACAAATTGCGCTTTCCGCTTTCTAAAAAAGCGCAATTTGTAACCGAGCGCGGCATAAGTGACGCGGGGGGAGGGTTGTTGGTAATTGGTAATTGGCTGCCAACCCGATAATTTTCATAGTCCACTAATGGAATTATCGGGTTAAATTGCGATTCCTTCCCTACGTATTACGAACCACGCGCTACGCAGTGACAATATCCTTCGCCCACTCGCGCTCGGCGCGGTACCACTCGACGAGTTTCCCCATCCCCTCGCGCAAGCCGACTTGCGGCTGCCAGTCGAGCAGTTGACGCGCCTTCGAGACGTCCGCCCAATTCTGGAACATATCCGCGAGATTCGGCGGTCCATACTGGACCTGCGCGGGCTTGCCCACGACTTCCTCGGTCAACTTGATCAGGTCGTTGATGCTGATGACTTCGTGCCCGCCGAGGTTGACGATCTCGAAGCCGAGCGGCTTCAAGGCGGCGATGGTGCCGCGCGCGATGTCGTCCACGTAGGTGAAGCCGCGCGACTGCTTCCCGTCGCCGTTGACCAGCACGGGGCGTCCCTCGCTGATCCACTGCACGAAGCGGAACATCGCCAGGTCGGGACGTCCCGCGGGCCCGTAGACGGTGAAGTAGCGGACGACGCTCACATCAATGTTGTGCAGGTAGTGATACGAGTGCGCGAGGACTTCCGCTCCCTTTTTGCTGGCCGCGTACGGCTGGAGCGGCTCGCTACTCGAGGCGGTTTCGGGAGTCGGGTAGGGCGGGTTCGCGCCGTAGATGCTCGAAGTGGACGCCAGCAGGAATTTTTTGCATCCCGTCTGACGGCAGAGTTCGAGCATGTTGAGCGTCCCGAGGACGTTTGAATTGAGGAACGTCCACGGGTCGCTGACGCTGTAACGCACGCCCGCGCGGGCGGCGAGATTAATTACCGCGTCGAAGGGACGATCGGTAATTGGAGATTGGCGATTAAGAATTTCGCGGTCGGAAATATCGTCGCGGACGAACTGGAAGCCGTCCAGCGCCTGCAGTTTGCGGAGGCGAAACTCCTTGATGCGGACGTCGTACGCGTCGTTCAGGTTGTCCACGCCGACGACGGTGTGTCCCTGCTCGATGAGCATTTCGCTCGTCCGCGCGCCGATGAATCCCGCCGCGCCAGTTACCAGATAATGCGCCATGATTGCTCCGTGTGTCAGGTATCAGGTGTCAGGTGTCAGGATTTGCTTGAAACTTAAAGCCTGACCACCTTCCCGTTTCCCTTCGCGATCTTGCCCGTCGCGTTGCGCGTGTCGAAGACGAACTTCGCCTCGCGGATGATCGCGGCGTAATCGTAGACTTTGTGATTCGTGACGATCACCACCGCGTCGGATTCGCGGACGGCCTGCATCACGTCCCGCACGCTGTCCATCTGCCAGCCGTCGTATTCGTGGTGGAGATGCGGAATGTAGGGGTCGTGATATTCGACTTGCGCGCCCTTCTTCTGGAGCAGGCCGATCACGTCCAGCGCGGGCGACTCGCGCACGTCGTCAATATCGGGTTTGTACGCCGCGCCGAGGACGAGGACGCGGCTTCCCTTGAGCAGGATGCCGCGGTCGTTCATCGCTTCCAACATGCGGCCGACCACGTAGCGCGGCATGTTGGTATTAATCTCGGACGCGAGTTCGATGAAGCGCGCGTTATAGTTGACCGCCCTCATCTTCCAGGAAAGATAAAGCGGGTCAATCGGGATGCAGTGACCGCCCAGCCCGGGTCCCGGCGTGAACTTCATGAAGCCGAAGGGCTTCGTCGCCGCGGCTTCGATCACCTCCCACACGTCCACGCCGAGGCGTTCGCACATGATCGCCATCTCGTTGACCATGCCGATGTTGATCATGCGGAAGGTGTTCTCCAGCAGTTTCGCCATCTCCGCCGCCTCGGTGGACGAGACGTGATGGACGGTCTGGATTGCGCCCGTGTACCAGGCCGAAGCCACCTCGCCGCAGGCCTCGGTGATGCCGCCCATGATCTTCGGGGTGTTGATGGTGGTGAAGTCTTGGCGTCCGGGGTCCACGCGCTCGGGCGAAAAAGCCAGGAACCAGTCCTCGCCCACCGTCAGCCCGTGCTCGATGCCGAGTTTGGGCAGCAGCAATTCCCGCGTCGTGCCGGGATAGGTGGTGGACTCCAGCACGACCACCATGCCCTGATGCACGTACTTCGCCAGTTCCTCCGTCGCCGCGACGATGAACGACATGTCGGGGTCGCCCGTCTTGCGGAGCGGCGTCGGCACGCAGATGCTGACCGCGTCCATCTTCTCCAGCACGGAAAAATCCGTCGTGGCTTTCAGGCGTCCCGCCTTGACGAGCGCGGCCACCGCCTCGGTCTTGACGTCGGGGATGTACGACTCGCCATTATTGAGCAGATCCACCTTCCGCGCGTCGGGATCCACGCCCGTCACTTTGAATCCCGCCTCGCCGAACACCACCGCCAGCGGCAGGCCGACATAGCCGAGTCCCAAAATGGCGATTTCGGCGGACTTGTCTTGCAGTTTCTTGATGAGAATATCCTTTGTGGTCATGCGTCTCCTCGTTGTCGGTGATATTTGAATTTGGCGACATCTTGCGTAAGTCATGCCGACGTTAGAGAGTGTTTTGAACTTCCATCTCAGACACGAAGCGCGCCGATCTCACGGAAAAATCCAAAGAAAACTCCGCGCGTTCCGTGAAATCCGTGTCCCAAAAAATGAACCTATGATTTACAGAACACTCTTTTACGCAAAGCGCCGCTCGCTGGCGCATTTTCGAAAGAAGCCAGCGAACGCTTCTAGAACAGGCTCAACTGCTTTGGCTCTTCCTGCGTTTCTTCCACTTTCGGCGCGGACTTCGCCAACTCCTTCCGCGCCACATCCAGCAATTGCGGCAGTTTGGCGAAATCGGCCAGGATCTGCGGTTTGATGTTGACGTTGTGCAGCGCCGCCGCGGGATGGAACATGGCGATCACGAAGCGATTCCCGATCTTGCGCATCTGTCCATGCACCGCGCTGATCTTCGCGCCCGGCATAAACTTGCCCATCGAAAACCGTCCCAGCGTGACGATGATCTTCGGGTTGATGGCCGCGATCTGGCGTTCCAGATAAACGTCGCATGCCGCCAGTTCCTCGGGCAGCGGATCGCGGTTATCAGGCGGACGGCACTTCACCACGTTGCCGATCCACACATCCGCGCGCTCCAGCCCCGCCTGCGCCAGCAACTGATTCAGAAAATTTCCCGCCGCGCCCACAAAGGGACGTCCCTGCTCATTCTCGTTGACGCCCGGCCCCTCGCCGATGAACATGATCTCGCTGTCCGCAGGCCCCTCGCCCGGCACAGACTTCTTGCGCGTCTTGTGCAGCGCGCAGTCCGTGCAGACCGACACCTCGGCGGCGATCTGCTTCAACGTCTCTTCTGCGCTCATTGCGTCACCGCCAGCTCCAGGCCGCCCAGGTCGTCCATCGTCATCAGCACCGCGTCCTCGCCGTTGTCGCGATAATACATCGGGCGGCGTCCCACCTCCGCAAAGCCGATATCGCAATAAATTTTCTGCGCGACGACATGACGGGCGCGCACTTCCAGCAGCGCCTTCGCCGCGCCATCCTCGCGCGCCGCGACCAGCGCGTGGATCAGCATCTTCTTCGCGAACCCGCGCCGCCGAAAATGCGGATGCGTGGCAATCGTAGCGATGTGCGCCTCGTCCACGATGATCCACAACACCAGCATGGCGGCCACCTGCCCGTCCACCTCTGTCACCCAACAGCGCGCCGCGTTGTTCTCCGTCACCTCGTATTTGAAGGAGCGTTCTGTCCACGGGAGCGTGAACGAGCTCTGGTCAATCTCCACGACTCGGGGGATATCCTCCACGGTCATCCTTCGTATCTCGATCATGACGGCCCTCCTTCGACGTGTAAATAGATCGGCGCCAGCGAAGCGAGATCGTCCGCGTGACCGGCCTGCCAGCGGTTCCACGCCAGTTCCGCCAACAGCGCGGGACGCCGCACCGACAGCGCGGGAGAAACCAACAGGATGTTCTTCCGCTTGCGCGCCAGCCGTTGACGTTCCTCCGCGTCCAACTCGCCGACGACCAACGCGGGATGCTGGATGGACTCCGCGAGTTTATCCGCCGTCGTCGCTTCCGCCTGACCTTCGGCCTGCCACCCGTTTTCGGACGCGCGGTACCACCCGACGGCGATCCGTCCGCGCCCGGCCTGGATGACGGCCGCCAGCGGAAGCGCCTGCACCGGCACAGCCGCCGCGACCGCGTCCAGCGTTGGCACGCCGACGACGGGCAGTTTGCGCGCGAGGGCGAGTCCTTTCACGAAGGCCAGTCCCACGCGCAGGCTGGTGAACGAGCCGGGACCGATGGCCACCGCCAGGGCGGAGAGGCCGTCCATCGTCAGCCCGACGCGCTCCAAAAGTCCGGAGAGAGCCGGGGCCAGTTCCACAGTGTGACGGGCGCGCGAAGTCCAGGTCAATTCGGCCGCGACCGTCGCGCTGTCGTATAGAGCGAGTCCCAATTGGGCAGTGGAGGTGTCAATGGCGAGGAGCATCACGCGACTCCAAACATGGACCGGCGCAGGTCGGCGAGCAGCGCGTCGTAGCGTTTGCCGCGCGCCGAGAAATGCATTTGACGATGTTCCTCGCCGACGTGTTCGAGCGCGATCCACAAGCGTTCGTCCGGCAGGATTTGCTGGACGCGCTCCGCCCATTCGACGAGGAGCAGTCCCGCGTCGAGCATCGCGTCGAGGTCGAGTTCCGCGCCCTCGGCGGCGGAGGCGAGGCGGTAGGCGTCCATGTGAAAGAAGCGCGCTTCGTCCGCGCGGCGATAGACGTTGACCAAAACAAAGGTGGGACTGGAGACCGAATCCAGCGCGCCCCAGCCCTGCGCCAAACCCTGCGCCAGCGTGGTCTTCCCCGCGCCGAGTTCGCCTTGCAAGCAAACGAGATCGCCGCGCCGCAGAAGCCCGCCAAGACGGATTCCGATGCGGCGCGTTTGTTCGGCGCTCTTACTGATGAAGTCGAGGCTGTGTTCGTCGAGAATGGGCATGGACGAGATTATACCCCTTCGGGATTTAAATGACGTAGGGGCAGACCTGCGTGTCTGCCCTGGGCGAACACTGGGCGAACACACAGGTTCGCCCCTACGCGGTGATTAACGGCTCGTCGCACAACGAACACCCAGGTTCGCCCCTACGCGGTGATTAACGGTTCCTCGCACAACCCCACCTGCGAGCCGATGAAGCGCGCGATCAGCCGCGCCGATTCGGGACGCGCCGCGCGGCGGCAGTTTTCCGCGAAGCGTTCGCGCTCTTCGGGGTTTTCGATCCATTTTTTTAAGGCATTCACCACGCGGTCGGAGCGCGGCGCCCACACGCCCACGCGTTCCCTCTGGACGAAGGTGACGTTGCCGTCTTCCTGCCCGGGCAGACGCGCGTTCAGGATGATGGGCAGGCCCGCGATGAGCGCCTCGGCAATCGTCCCCGGCCCGGCTTTGGTGATCACCGCGTCGGCGGCACGCATAAAGTCGGGCAGATCGCGCGTGAAGCCGTAGACGCGCGTCGGGATGTTCCAGCGCCGCGCCTCGAATTTCTTCCGCAGTTTTTCGTTCCGCCCCGCGACGATGACCAGCCCGAGGTCCAGCCCGGATTCGTCAATGGCCGCGGCGTTGCGTTCGAGCGGACCCATCCCGTCGCCGCCGCCGATCAGCAGGGCGATTGTCTTATCCTGCGGCCAGCCCAGTTTTTCGCGCAGCGCGCGTTTGTCGCCGGGCGGCGCGCAGTAACGGTCCGAGACGGGCTGCCCGACGACGAACACTTTTTCGGGCGGCATGTGATATTCGATGGCGCGCTCGCGCGCGTATTCGGTGGGGACGAGGATCAGGTCGGCGCGTTTATCGAACCAGAGCGCGTGCGTGGTAACGGGGTCGGTGACGACGGTGATAAAGCGCCGCGTGCGATTTCGTCCCAGCGCCCACAATCCCATTGAATTCGCGCCGAGGTGCGTCGTCACGATCGCGTCGCTGGGATGGCCGGCGAGCAGTTTCTTTGCGGCGCGGACGCCATACGGACGGAACGCGGCGGTCAACATGCGCGCCCGCGCCCGCCCGTCGGTGGCGTAAAACCCCGCCCCCCACAGGCGCGGGGCCTTCACCATCTTCGGATACAGTTCAGGCATTTTATTGAACGGGATGGGCGCGTAATCTTTGAAGAAATCCACCATCTCCGCGCTGACGGAATCGCCGAATTCGAGTCCGAGGGCTTCGATGATGGCTTCGCTGGCGGAACGGTGCCCGCCTCCCGTGTCGGAAAAGAGGACGAGGATGTGCGGCTTTTTCATGGCTTTGAATTCGCTTCGTGGTCTGAACCTTCGGGCGGGCGCGCGTGGACGACGGTCTTCGCGCGGCGCGCCAACTCGCGGCGCGTCAACAGGACGCGTCGCCCGCAGACGAGGCACTCCAGCCCGATGTCCGCGCCGAGACGCGTCACCTTCCATTCATACGATCCGCACGGATGCGCCTTCCTCATGCGGACGGTGTCGTTCAGTTGCAGGTCTGGAAGCATACGCGGATTATACCCGCCCCGGATTGTTTGTGATAAACTACGCTAAATTCCGGGTTTCCGCGAGAAACCCGGTTTCCGAGAGGACCTATGCCCCGCGAAACCTACGACATCGAAATTGCCGGGATCAAACGTCAACTGCCGCTGTTCGAGATCAAGCCCGGGCTGCGCATCGCCATCCTGAACATTTTGGGCGACACGGAACTCGTCCAGGCTTGCGCGCGTGAACTGGGAAAAATATTGAAGGACAGGGAATTCGATGTGCTGGTCACGGCCGAAGCCAAGTCCATCCCGCTCATCCACGCGCTCTCCGTGGAGACGAACAAACCCTACATCGTGCTTCGTAAAACCTACAAACCCTACATGGGCGCGGCGTTGACCGCCGAGACGCTTTCCATCACCACCGGCCAGCCTCAGCTCCTCGTGCTGGACGAAAAAGACCATGACTTGATGAAGGGACGCAAAGTCCTGCTCGTAGACGACGTCATCAGCACCGGCTCCACCCTGCAAGGTATGAAGATGCTGATGGAAAAGGCGGGCGCGACGGTCGTTGGCGAGGCGGCCATCCTCACCGAGGGAGACCGCTCGCAGTGGATGAACATCGCCGCGCTGGGACACCTGCCGCTTTTCACCGATTAGACTATCCCGCCGTTCACGATCAATTTACGTTTTTGCTTACGGGTCATCTTTTTGATGACCCGTTCCCGTTTCAGCGCGGCGGACCGGGAGGCGGCCTCCTCCACGTGGACCATCTTCACCGGGCGGCGCGCACAGGTGTACTTTGCGCCGCGCCCGGCGTTGTGCTGTCTCTCGCGGCGCGTGGGATCGGTCGTCCAGCCGGTGTAGTAGGTCCCGTCGTCGCACTCGAGGATGTAGCAGTAAAAGGGCATGTCGAAAAAGCGGTCGGCGGGGAGGATTATTTCCCTTCGCGGTCCGCGCCCGGCAGCCGCCAGCGTCCGACGAACATCCGCCGCAAGCGTCCGCCCAGGGACGAGTCATCCATTGCATCGTCGGTCTTCTTTGTTTGCGCGGGCCGATAAGATTCGAGGCGACGCTCCGCCAGCCATTCGTTCGCGCGAGACTGGGCGGCGCGGGCGCGCTCGTCCAGCGCGGCGCGGTCTCCGCTTTCGATCCTGTCGCGCAGGGCGCGCAGGGACTCGATGGCGTTGTCCAGGACGCGGGTCACATTTTCGCGGTTCGCCAGCGTGGCCTCGTTGAAACCGTCCGCGTCGTCGCGGTCGAAGGAGGCCGCGATCGGCATGGCGTAGGAGCGATGCGCCAGATTCCGGGCGTCGCGCCAGCCGGGTTGGGTCATGGTCGCTTCCACGAGCGAGACCGCCAGCCAGCGTGGAAGGAACGTGGTCGCGGCGAGCAGTCCGTCCGCCTCGGCGCTGTCGGAGATCAGGGAGGCCGCGCCCAGCAGGCGCACAAGATCGGTGGCGAAGCGGACGGCGCCTTCGGGCGCCCCGGCGGACGGACAGACGAGGACGGTCGCGTCCGCCAGCAGGTCCGCGCGGGCCGCGTCCAGTCCGCCGCCCAGGTCCAGCAGGCGCGCGGGGTTGACGGCGGGAGCGAGTCCCACGTAGAAGCGTCCGGGCGGAAGCGTCTCGCGCGCCCAGGCCTCCACCTGACGTTTGGCCGGGGAGAGGTCCATCACTACCGCGCCTTCCTTAAGGTCGTCGCGGATAAATTTGAGCGTGTCGCGTACTTCGTTCAGCGGGAGGGCCAAAATGACTGCGTCCGCGTTGGAGGCCGCGGCCGGCAGGTTGAAGTGGATCGAGTCCACCGCCCCGGCGGCTTGCGCGGCGCGGGCGACGTCCATGCGTTTGTCGTGTCCCATGCGGACGAGCGTCTGTTTGTGCGGGGCCAGCGCCAGGCCGATGGAGCCGCCCATCTGACCGAGGCCGATGATCGTGATTTGAGTGGTCATGGAAATTTTCACCTTTGGATGACGTGCCGAAGATGAGGGAATTATACCGCCCCGAGCGTAAAAGCAAATCGAACGCCGGGAAACGGGCGCGGCTTTCACGAATTCCTGGACGCTCGCCGCGCGTAATTGTGCGATAATATTCGCAACAGCGAGGTCGTGATGAAAATCGTCCTGTCTCTGTGCTTTGTCATCCTGCTGGCGGGTTGCGCGCCGGCCCTCACCCCGGTCCCCTCGCCCGCAGGGAGCGGGGAGTCACCCACGCCAGCCGCCACGCGGACGCCAGTCCCGCCGACGGCGACCGCCACGCCGATGCCGCAGTTGACGCTGGAAGATTTGAAGTCAATGTCGGTTGAGGATAAGTTGAAGATGGCTCCGCAGGCGGAGAGTGCGCCGAAGGACGTCGTCTCGTCGTTTGTGGCGGGAGAGAGTGCCAAAGACATCGCCTGGAGCGGGAAGTCGCTGACTTTTTGGGATCGCGTCGTCGCCTATGAGGGGACGACCAGGTCGGGCGAGAAGGTGACGCTGTATTACGATCTCGAAAGCGGACAGTGGGCGAAGCAGTACGCTGACTTCGACGAGGTGTCGAAGATCCCCGCCGACGAGGTCGCGGATGTGATGGTCATCGGCGGACAGTTGGTGAAAAACAAACCCGCTTTCGTCCGCGAATGGCCCGATCAGACGGAGAAAACGCTGGACG
>ERZ795060.315-NODE-315-length-69823-cov-6.852884_pt1 | contig 69823 bp, 68 predicted proteins | sample MGYA00375144_ERZ795060 | MGnify/ENA primary metagenome ERZ795060 (study PRJEB30189, sample SAMN05720157) | activated sludge metagenome | isolation source: anaerobic digester from wastewater treatment plant | place: Japan | collected 2015-05-15 ... | reverse complement strand
GTCTACATCCCCGGCGTGTACTTCTTCTCCCATTCCGTGATGGCGGCCTGGATGACCGCCCGCACTTCGGGGTCGGTCACTTCGCCCACGCCGGTGAATTTCTGCCTGCCCACCCAGACGTTTACAACGCCGCCGTATCCTTCCTCGAGACGGATATCGCGTCCGCCCAACGGGGAGGCGGCCAGGCGCGCTTGCAAGATTCGGTCAATTTGACCGACGATGCTGGTCGGTTCGGCCGCTTTCGCCTCCGCCGCCGGGATTGGCGCGGACGGGGCGGGCGCGGGAGGCCGGGCGGCGGGCGAAAGCGCTTCCATCATCGGCGTCCCGCCTGCCGCGGCAGGTTTGCCCTCAACCCACGGCCGGACGATGTTCAACAAGTGGATCAGTCGTTTCCGATCCGCGTCCGAAAGATGGACGCTCTTCAGGCGTTGACCGTCGAGGTCGAGCTGGGGGGCGTTATCCTCGTCCAGCCAGAGGCGCAGGAGGCTTGTGCCAGGCAAAGACGCGGGAGCGCGCGAGAGCGCCATCTGTTCGGCGTGGGCGATGCGGGCCGCGGCGCGTTCGGCGTCGCCGCGCGCCTGCTGCGCGATGATGTCGGCCCGGGCGCGCGCCTCCTCCAGTTTCTTGCGGGCGTCCAGGTTGGAGTTGAGATAGCCGAGCAGGGCGCCGAGTCCCAGGGCGAGGATAAGAGCCAACACCAGGAGCCAGACCGGCCATGTGATTGTGGCAATATCAAACTGGATCATACGGACCTCTTTTTCTGGCATTTGGGGCAGACGTGCGTCCCTCGCTGCCCGACTGCCAGTTTCACGATCTTCGTCCCGCACACCGGGCAGGGACTGCCCTGACGGTCGTACACCCGAAAATAATTCTGGAACTCGCCGCCGCGATAGGCCCAGTCTATGGACGCGCCGTTACGGCGGATACCCTCCGTCAGCGCGGCGCGGATCGCCGCGTGCAGGCGTTCGGCCTGTTTCCTCGTCACCGAATCGGACGCGGCCTGCGGATGGAGCCGCGCCGCGTGCAGCGCCTCGTCCGTATAGATGTTGCCGAGGCCGGCGAGGAATCTCTGGTCGAGCAGGAGCGGCTTCAACTGGCGATGGCGGCGGCGCAGATTTTCGTGCAGCCAGGCGGGCGTGAACGCGTCCGAGAGCGGCTCCGGCCCGAGGTCCCCGACGACCGAGTCGGGGTCGTCGGTCAGCCAGACGCGGCCGAACTTCCGCGCGTCGTTGAAGACGAGGCCCCGCGTCCCCGTCCCGCGCGAGGCGAGACGCAGGATCAGTCGGTCGTGTTTTTCGGGTTTGTATCCGTCTTCCTTTATATACAAATCCCCGCTCATACGCAAGTGTACAAATAGGCTATAGTCGGAAAGCTGGAGATGGATGAATTTGGCGCGCCGCCCCACGCCGAGGACTCTTTGGCCGCGGATGCGTTCCCGAAATTGCCGCGCCGAGGGGAACGCCACCGTGCGCGTCCAGCGCGTTTCGGCGGCGGCGATCTCCGCGCCGACGAGGGCGGGACGCAGCGTTCGGACGATCGTCTCGACTTCGGGAAGTTCGGGCATGGCGGTTCAGCGGACGGTTTTGGACGCCGGGCGCTGGCTACTCGTTGAACATCTCGCCCACGCTCCGTCCCTCGTGCGCGCGGCGGATGACCTCTCCCAGCAGACCCGACACGGTGAGCACGGTGAGCCTGCCTTCGAGGATCTTCATTTTTTCCGCCGAGATGGGGATGGTGTCGGTGGTGATGATGTGCTTGATGGGCAGGGAGGCGAGACGGTCCGCGCCGTCCTGGGAAAGGACGGGGTGGATGAACGACAGGTACGCGTCCCGCGCGCCGTTTTCCTTGACGAGGCGCACGGCCTGCGCGATGGAGCCGCCCGTGTCCACCTCGTCGTCCACGATGATCACGTCGCGGTCTTTCACGTCGCCGATCAGGGTCAACGCTTCGGCTTTGGCGTCGTTGCTGACGCGCCGCTTCTCGATGAAGGCGATGGGCGTGTTCAGGTCGGCGGCGTAGTTGCGTCCCTTTTTGGCGAAGCCGAGATCTACCGCGACCACCACCGGGTCTTTGAGATGCGGACGGATGTGCGCGTTGATGTGACCGGTCAACAGGGAGGAGGAGGTCAGCACGTCGCCGGGGACGGAGAAGAAGCCCTGCACCTGTCCGGCGTGCGGGTCGAGGGTCATGTAGCGGTCCGCGCCGGCCACCTCGATCATGTCCGCGATCAGCCGCGCGGTGATGGGGACGCGCGGCTGGTCTTTTTTGTCCGAGCGGCCGTAGCAGAGATACGGCACGACCGCCGTGATGCGCGCCGCCGAATCCAGCCGCAGGGTCTGGATCATAATGAGCAGTTCCATCAGGTTGCGATGGACGGGCGAGGCCGTGCTTTGGATGACGTACACATCCTGGCCGCGCACGCTGCTGTGTAATTTGATGAACAGGTTTTCGTTGGGGAACTCGACCACGTCGCGCCCGCACAGGGGGCTGTTAAGATACTCGGAAATTTTTCCCGCTAGTTCGGGCGAACCCGTCCCCGCGTATAACTTGATATCCCCATACACTTTCATTTCATGCCGACGATGTTGACTCATGGATTCTCCTTTTTTCGTCCTTCCCATTCTTTTCGCAAAACGCTCATGAAGTGGAGGTCGCCGTATTTGCCGCGCTTGAAGACCGCCTCGCGCATCGTCCCCTCATGTACGAAACCCGCTTTCTGATAGGAACGGACGGCGCGGAGATTATCGGCGTACACTCTCAAAAAAACGCGGTTCAGATTCAACGTCTCGAAGCCGTGGCGCAAAAGCAGGTTCAACGCCTCGGTCCCGAAGCCCCGGTTCCAGGCCGACTTGTCGCCGATCATAATGCCGACTTCGCCCGAGCCGGCCACATGGTCAATGCTGAAGAGGCCGCCGTTGCCGATCAGCCGCCAGCCTTCGCCGTCGCGCATTTCGATGGCGAGCGGTTTCTCCTCGGGCTCGCGCTTGGCGAGATTCTCGAACCAGGTCTCCTCGTCGCGCAGGGACATCGGCAGGAACAGCGAGAGTCCCAGCGTCACTTCGGGATCGTTGACCCACTCGTGGAATTTCGGGACGTCCTCGCGCTCCACCGCCCGCAGGCGGACGCGCTCTCCATAGATGACGCTCACTTGCGCCTCCCGTCCGTCAAAAGTTGCGCCGCCTCCCAGGGCGAGAGACGATGCGCGAAGACCTGCTCCAGCGCGGACTCGAACTTCCCATCGGGGACTTCGGCCCGGAACCGCGCCATCAACGCCTCGCGCAGCAACGCCTCCACCTCGGACCTGAGGCGGGCGCGCTCTCGAACGGCCCATTCCCCGCTCGCGCGCAGATACGCCGCGTGCTTTTCGATGTGCGCGACAAGTTCGTCAACGCCCGCGCCCTCCGTCGCCACCGTCCGCTGGATGGGCGGGACCCAGCGTCCCGGTTCCGTTTTCGCGGGCGCGTCCGCTTTCATCGTCGTCCCGTGATGACGGACGACGAAGCGTTTCGGGTTCGCCAGGTCGAGCATGGATTTGAGCGCCCTGACCGTGTTTTCCGCCTCGGGACGGTCGGCCTTGTTGACGACCAGCACGTCCGCGATCTCCAAAATCCCCGCTTTGATGGCCTGGATGTCGTCGCCGAGGCCGGGCGCGTCCACCACAATGGTGGTATGAGCGAGGCGGACGATGTCCACTTCGTTTTGTCCCGCGCCAACGGTTTCGATCATCACCGCGTCGAACCCGGCCGCGTCGAAGACCTGCGTCATCGCCGCCGTGGACTGGGCCAGCCCGCCGAGCGAGCCGCGCGAGGCCATCGAGCGGATGAAGACGCCCGCGTCGCCCGCCAGGTCTCTCATGCGGACGCGGTCGCCCAGCACGGCGCCGCCCGTGAACGGGCTGGACGGGTCCACCGCGAGGATGGCGACGCGCTTCCCGCCGCGGCGATAGGCGAGGGCCAGTTGATTCACCAGCGACGATTTCCCCGTCCCCGGCGCGCCGGTCACGCCGACGAGGTGCGCCCGCCCGGTCTGCGGAAAGAGTTCGGCCAGCGCGGCGCGTCCCTCGGCGGAATCGTTTTCCACCTGCGTCAGCAGGCGCGCCAGCGCGAGGCGGTCGCCGTTCAAGACGGATTCTGCCAAAGTCATTGCCGCGTCCCTACGCGCTGCTCGCGAACCGTACCGTCAGACCTGCGGTCACTTCACGGCCTCGCGGACGTCGCGGACGATATCTTCGGTGGACGCGCCGGGGCCGTAGATGCCTCCCACGCCCAATTCCTTCAAGCGGGATACGTCTTCGTCGGGGACGATGCCGCCGAGGAAGACTTTCACGCGTTCCTGACCGTTAGCCTTGAGCAGTTCCAGCACGCGCGGGACCAGAGCCATATGCGCGCCGGAGAGGATCGAAAGCCCCACCACGTCCACGTCTTCCTGCAAAGCGGCTTCCGCGATCATTTCGGGAGTCTGCCGCAGGCCGGTGTAAACGACTTCCATCCCCGCGTCGCGCAGGGCGCGCGCCACCACTTTCGCGCCGCGGTCATGCCCGTCCAGGCCGGGCTTGGCAACCAGCACACGAATCTTTTGTTCTGTCATTGCGCCTCCGGGAGAGTTTTTCGATGGAATTATACTATGGGAATTTTGACGGGCGTCATCCCCCGACACTTAAACCAAACACCGCCTTTCGGCGGTGTTGACAGCGCCCCCGCGCGGACTCGAACCGCGCTCTTCGGCTCCGGAGGCCGACACTCTGTCCACTGAGCTACGGGGGCTGGCGCAGGAATTGTACCTCATGGCGGAGCAAATTGGCAATTTGAAGAGAGTCATTTCTCCTTTAGCCGCCCTTCAATCGCTTTCCTCAGCTCCTCCTGCACCGACTTCCACTCGCGGCTCGCGTCCACCACGCGCCAGCGGACGGGGTCCTGTCCCGCCATCTCCAGGTATCCCGCGCGGACGCGGCGGTGGAAGTCCACAGTGTAGGCGTCGAGGCGGTTCCACTCGTCCGCTTTTTGCTTGCGCTTCAGTCCGATCTCCACGTCCACGTCGAGCAGGATCGTCAGGTCAGGGACGAGTCCGCCGGTGGCGTAGTGGACCAGCGCCCGCACCTGCTCCAGCTCCTGCTGGTGTCCGTAGCCCTGGTAGGCCAGCGTCGAATCGTAGTAGCGGTCGGAGAGAACGATCTCGCCCAGCGCCAGCCGCGGGCGGATGACCTGCTCCACGAACTGCGCCCGCGCCGCCTGGTAGAGCAGCGTCTCTGTGCGGGGATGCATCTCCGTGTTTTTCAGATCATGCAAAATCTCGCGGATCTGCTCGCCGATGGACGTCCCGCCCGGTTCGCGCGTCGGGAAGATGACGCGTCCGCGCTCGCGAAAATATTCCACGAGGTAGGGGATGTGACTGGTCTTGCCAGAACCTTCTGGACCTTCGAGGGTGATGAACATGGTGATGAAGAGAGTAGAGAAAAGAGAACAGGGAGCAGTGAATCGAGAGCAGAGAGCCGCGTCAGAAGACACTGCTCTCTGCTCTCCAGTCATCTACTCTCTAAAAATCCTCACGTGCCTGCGCGGTTCCTTCCCGTACGAGTGGCTCACCAACTCCGCGCTGCGCGCCATCTCGTGTTGGAGTCTCCGCACGAGCGAGGGACCAGGCGGCAGGTCTACCCAGCGCTCGCCGTTGAGGACGGCGGCGATGGCGGCCTGCGTCTGGTCGCGGACGTTGTCGAGTTCGCTGCTGCGCGCGGTCACGCCTTCGGACGGCAGGTTGAACAGGTCGCTCATGAATTGGTCCACTTGCGCGACGGTGTTGGCGCGCAGCACATAGATGGGCATGCCGCGCGCTTCGGCGTCCATGATGGTGGCCTGGCGGTCGCGGTAGTAGGCGCGCAGGGTGACGAGCGCGTCGGCCTCGTCCACATCGCGGACGATGACGGCCGGCACGCCGAACCGTTTGGCGGCCTGCTGCAGGCGGTTGCGCGCCACGCCGTACGGATAGACGCGGACGGTCTTCATCGCCAGCGCGGAGGCAGGGGCGGCGGGCGCGGAGTCGACGCGCGAGGCGGGACGCGTCTCCTCGACGGCCGCGGCCGGTTGACGTCCCGTCGAAGATCCCGACATTTTTCCGGGACGGCGAGGCGTGGGTTTCGTCGGCTCTTTCGCGTCCAGTCTGAACCCGGGGGCGGGCGCGGCCTTCTCGATCTTGATCTGCCCCTCGGGGTCGCGCGTGCGGATTTCGGGCGGCAGCGGGAAGCCGCGCAGGAGCGCGTCGACCGAGGCCATGATATCGGTGTGGACGGCGAAGCGGTCGCGGGTCTGGATCTCGACGAGGACGTCGAAGGTGGGCGGGGCGCGTCGTTCCAGCACCGTCTTCTGCGTCCCGCGGCGGCGCGCTTCCTCGTCGGAGAGGGTCACCGCTTCGATGCCGCCGACGAGGTCGGAGAGGGTCGGGTTCAGCAGCAGGTTGTCGAGCGTGTTGCCGTGCGCCGTGCCGATGAGTTGGACGCCGCGCTCGGCGATGGTGCGCGCCGCCAGGGTTTCGAGTTCTCGGCCGATCTCGTCAATGACGATGACTTCGGGGTTGTGGTTTTCCACCGCCTCGATCATCACCTCGTGCTGGAGAGTCGGCGCTTTGACCTGCATGCGCCGCGCCTTGCCCACCGCGGGATGCGGCACGTCGCCGTCGCCGCCGATCTCGTTGGAGGTGTCCACGATGACGACGCGTTTGGTCTCGGCCAGGATGCGGGCGGCCTCGCGCAGGAGGGTGGTCTTGCCCACGCCGGGGCGTCCGAGGATGAGCAGCGACTTGCCCGAGTTGACGATGTCTTCGATGATGTCAATCGTCCCGTAGACGGCGCGGCCGACGCGCAGGGTAAGGCCGACCACGGCGTCGCGCCGGTTGCGGATGGCGGAGAGGCGATGGAGGGTGCGTTCGAGTCCGGCGCGGTTGTCGGCGTCGAATTCGCCCACGCGTTCGTCCACATAGTCAATTTCGGCGCGGGTCACTTCAGCCTCGCGCAGGATGATCTCGCGGTCCACGAAGCGCGCCGTAGGGACGCGTCCGAGGTCGAGGATGATTTCGAGCAGATTTTCGCTGTCGTTGGCTTTTTCGACCGCGTGCCGAATGCTGGGCGGGATGATTTCCAGCAGGGCGTCGAGGTCGTCTGTGATTCGTTTTTGGTCCATAAGTGTCAGGTGTCAGGTGTTGGGGAGGCCATGATGTACTTGCGCCGCGCGAGCCTGGGGACGCGGCTTACAGGTTAGAAGGAGGCGTGGGACATGACGGGGTACCTGCCAATCGGCGATGATGAGCATATTATACGAGGAATATTCGAGTTGCCGGGGATTGCGGCGTTCCCATCCATGGCGGCAGCAAGGTCGGGAATTTTTCGGCGCGAATGCCGCGAATTTGCGCCAGATGGGGGATTGACGCCTCGTGAGGAGGAAGTAAAATGCGGAGCTATTCGCCAAATTGTAAAGGAGCAAAAAATGAAAAAATTTTTCGTACGCTCGATCCTGATCGTCATCGTGGTCTCCGCTTTTGCGCTCACCAGCCAGGCTTTGGCGGCGACCGCCCCTCCAAAATGGATGAACAGCCATTTTGTAGTGGGAAAGGGAATTGTCTTTAATTTCTCCTATGATGCCTCCCATTTACGCAGCCCAAATATTCATGGCGCCACGATCACCATTCACGGTAATTCCTATCCGCTCGCGTGCGTGGTCGTCACCGAAAAGACCACGATCTCCTGCACTTTGCGCGGCGGTTTGACTGAATTTGCCGGCGATTCGGGGAGCATTCATCTTCTTGGTTACTGGTACAGCGTCATCATCCCGAATAAATCGGAGAAGATAGCCCCGCTGAACACTCCGTCGCCCACGCCGCTCCCCTCTCCCACCATGCCTCCGCTGCTTTAATCGGCGGCTCACGAATGAGCGCTGCGCGCGCTTTCGTGAAATAGTGATCGTTCGTTTTTACGCACGGGACAGAGACTATAAGCCTCTGTCCCGTTTTTCATTTGACGTTCAAGAGAGCTCCGTTTTTGACGGGAAATTTCCTTTTAATACGAAGGGTCACGACCCACAGGGCGCTTCGCGGAGTCTACAAAGGAAAATCCTGTGAGATAGGCGCGGCTCCATCCTTTGAGCGCCTTTGTGTTTGGCTCTTTCCCGTTAATTGCAGGAGAGCCTTAACTCTTTTTTGTACACGGATTTACGGATTCATTTTCAATGAAATCCAGGCGAACATTCAAAATTCTCGGTTTTGAATGTTCTTCGCGATCTTAGCGGCAGGAAGTGGTTTTTTTAGCGGCGTTTTCCGTGTCTTTAAAGCTCTCTCTAATCTCCGCTTGCGCTTTTTTTCCGCAGATATTCGTCAATTGCCCAGGCCGCTTTGCGCCCGCCAACCATGGCGGTGACGACCAGGTCGGGGCCCGTCACACAGTCTCCGCCGGAGAAGACGCCCTCGCGGGTGGTCGCGCCGGTGGCTTTGTCTTTGACGGCGATCAGCCCCCAGTTGTGGACTTCGAGGTCGGGCGTGGTCTTCCCGATGATCGGGTCGGGCCAGTAGCCGAGGGCAAGGATGGCTGTGTCGCAGGCGACGCTGAAGTTCGAGCCTTCGATGGGGACGGGTTTTCGGCGTCCCTTCGCGTCGGGTTCGCCCAGTTTCATTTCGAGACATTCCACCGCCGCCAGTTTTCCGTCGGGGCCGGCGATGAATTTGACGGGCTGGGTGAGGAAGCGGTATTTGGCGCCCTCGTCTTTCGCCATCTTGCGGTCTTTCTTTCCGCCGGGCATTTCGTTTTCGGTGCGGCGGTAGAGACAGGTGACCTCCTCGGCTCCGAGGCGCAGGGCGGTGCGCAGGCAGTCCGAGGCGGTGTCGCCGCCGCCGATGACCACCACCCGCTTTCCCATCTCCAGGGGCTGGAGCATGTCGGGCGGGAGCAGGTCGCGCTCCACGTTGCCGCGAATGAGGAAGTCGGTGGCTTCGTAGACGCCGGGCAGGTCGGTGCCGGGCGTGTCTTCCATTTTCGCGTCGATCTCCGAGCCGACGCCGATGAAGACCGCGTCGAAGCCCTCGGCGAATAACTCGTCAATGGTCTTGTCTTTGCCGATGTAGGTGTTGGGGACGAACTTAACCCCGGCGCGCTCGAACTCCTCCCATTTTTCCTGCCAGACGTTTTTGGGAAGTTTGAAGTTGGGGATGCCGTAGACGAGCAGACCGCCCGGCGCGGGCTTGGACTCGAAGATGGTCGCTTCGTGTCCGCGCTGGACGAGTTGGTCGGCGCAGCCCAACCCGGCGGGTCCGGCCCCGATGATGGCGACCCGCTTTCCCGTCGGCGCGCCGACCGGCAGGATGCGTCCCGCGTGGCGGCGTTTGTAGTCCACCGAAAAGACTTCGAGTTCGCCGCACAGGACGGGCGTCTGGTGTTTGTTCAGCACGCACGAACCCTGGCAGAGCGCCTCGTGCGGGCAGACGCGTCCGCAAATTTCGGGCAGGGAACTGGTCTGGTGATAGAGGTCGGCGGCTTCCTCGAAGCGTCCATGCTCGATGAGCCACATCGCGGACGGGATGTCGTTGTGCGTGGGGCAGGCCGTCATGCACGGCGCGGGGTCGGGACAATGGATGCAGCGCGCGGCCTCCACCATGGCGCGTTCGGCGTCGAACTCGATGACCACGTCGTCGAAGTCGCAGGAACGCTCTTCGGGCGGGCGCAGGTCGAGATCGAAGAAAGGTTTGTTGGCGCGGGCTTTTCGGTCGATATCCAGGAATTCGCTTGGGACTGCCTGCATGGGGGGTTCCTCATTAATAATGCTGAATTACAACGATGATACCGAATCTAATTGGATGGATGAAGGCGAAAATGTCACCAAACCCGACGACAATCGTCACATGTCGCCTGGGCGATTTTACCCGCTTTTTGTCCGATTTTGCGGGCGCGGCGCGCGGGCGGAGTGTAAGGATTTCGTAAATTTTTCCGCCTGCGGCTTGCCGCTCCTTGCGAAGCGGGTAGAATAGGCTTGTCGGAGGACAATTGTATGATGCAATTTCTCAAAACCAGAAAAAAGATCGTGATCCTCGTCGTTGTGTTGGCCGCGTTGGGCCTGGCGTTCTTTGCCTGGCGCGGGCAGGGGAGCGCGCAGACGACGTATCAAACCGTCAAAGTTGAACGAGGCGAACTGATCGCCACCGTCGGCGCGACCGGCACGGTACGCGCCCGCCAGAGCGCGACGCTCGTCTGGCAGACCGGCGGTTTGGTGGACAAAGTCAACGTCTCGGTGGGCGAGCGGGTGACGGCGGACGCCGTCCTCGCCTCTCTCGCGCCGAGATCGGTCTCGCAGAACGTCATCCTCGCGCAGGCAGACCTCGCCAACGCGCAGCGCGCGCTCGACGACCTGATGGCTTCAGACACCGCCCGCGCCCAGGCGTGGATCGCCCTGCGCGCGTCCGAAACCGCATACGACAACGCCAAAAGTAAATACGACGCGATGGAAACCGGCAACTATGAATATGAGCGCGTCGTCTACACCACGATACGCGGCAGGAAAGTCGCCACCCTTGAGACGGTCACTGTGGACCAGGTGGACGACCAGACCCTGGCGGACGCCAAAGCCGATATGGATCTCAAAAAAGCGCAGTACGACGACGCCCAGCGCGCCTACGACCGCCTGAAGGACGGGCCCAACTCGACCGACATCGCCGCCGCGCAGGCGCGCGTCGACGCGGCGCAAGCCACCCTCGACATGGCGCGCCTGACCGCGCCCTTCGCGGGGACGGTCACCGACGTCCGCCTTTTGCCCGGCGACCAGGTGACGGCCGGCATGGCCGGCTTCCGCGTGGACGATCTGTCTCACCTGCTGGTGGACGTGGAACTGTCTGAGGTGGATATCAATCACGTCGCGGCGGGTCAACCCGTCACGCTCACGTTCGACGCGATCCTGGGGAAGGAGTATCACGGCGAAGTGACGCAGGTGGCCGAGGCGGGGAACGTGGTGCAGGGCGTGGTCAATTTCACCGTCACCGTCCGTATTATGGACGCGGATAAACAGGTGAAGCCCGGCATGACCGCGGCGGTTAATATCACGGTGAAGAAACTCGAAGACCAGATCCTCATCCCGAACCGCGCCGTCCGACTCGTGGACGGCAAGCGGGTGGTCTACGTTCTGCGGGACGGCAACCCCGTCATGGTGGAGGTGAGTCTTGGGTCTTCGTCCGACACCGCGTCCGTGCTGGCAGGAGGCGGCGTCGAGGTGGGCGATCTCATCATCCTCAACCCGCCGGCCGCGTCCAGCGCGGGCGGCGGTCCGCCGTTCATGCGATAGAGGCGATATGGACCAAGACTGGGTGGTGGTCGCAAACGACCTGGTGAAAACCTATAAGATGGGCGAAGTGGAAGTGAACGCCCTGCGCGGCGCGTCGGTGAAGATCGCGCGCGGCGAGGTGGTCTCCATCATGGGGCCGTCGGGATCGGGCAAATCCACGATGATGAACATCCTCGGCTGTCTCGACCGGCCGACCTCGGGCGAATACACGCTGGACGGGGAGGTGGTGGCGGCGATGACCGACGACCAGCTGGCGAGCGTCCGCAACCGCAAAGTGGGATTCGTCTTTCAGAGTTTCAACCTGCTCTCGCGCCAGACCGCGCTCTTCAACGTGGAACTGCCGCTTCGTTACGCGGGCCGGGTGGAAAACCGGCGGCAGCGCGCCGCCGAAGCCTTGAAAGCGGTGGGACTTGAAGACCGTATGACGCATCGTCCCACCGAACTTTCGGGCGGGCAACAGCAACGCGTCGCCATCGCGCGCGCCATCGTCAACCAGCCCGCCATCATCATGGCCGACGAGCCGACCGGCAACCTCGACAGCAAGGTCGGTAAAGAGATCATGCAGTTGCTGCTCAGTCTGAACCGGGAACGCGGCGCCACGCTCATCATCGTCACGCACGACCCGCTCATTGCCGAGCAGACCCAGCGCGTCGTCCGCCTGCACGACGGGCTGGTGGAGTTCGACGGGCTGGCGAAGGGAGGCGCGCAATGAATTTCTCGCAGGCTATTCTCGAGGCCCTCGAAAGCCTCGGCTCGAACAAGATGCGCTCCGGCCTGACCGTGCTGGGAATCGTCATCGGCGTGGCGGCGGTTATCGCGATGCTGGCGGTCGGCACCGGCGCGCAGGACAGCATCACCGGCTCCATCAGCGGGATCGGGACGAACCTGCTCTTCGTCTTTCGCGGCGGCGGGCATATGGGCGGCGGGACGGAAGTCCGCAACCCCAAACCGTTGACGCTGCAGGATGCCGCGGCCATCGCGGACCCGTTCGCGGCCCCCTCGGTGGAACTGGTCGCGCCCGTCCTGCAAGATAGTCTGCTCATCAGCGCCGTCGGGCAGACTGCCACCGTTAACGTCTCCGGCGTGACGCCCGACTACTTCCCGCTCCGCAACTATACGCTGACGGAAGGCGAGGCCATCACCGAAGAGAACCTGCTCGGGCGCGCCTCGGTGGCCGTGATCGGACCCGAGACCGCCGACACATTGTTCGGGCGCCACGACGGCCTCGTGGGCGAGCAGATCACCATCGAAGGGCAGCCCTTCCGCATTATCGGCGTGTTAAGCGCCAAAGGCGGCGGGATGTTTGGCTCGGAAGATAACCAGGTTTTGATTCCATACAGCGCCGCGCAGACGCGCCTTATCCAGCGCCGCACGCGCGACCAGGTGGACATGCTCCTCGTCCAGGTGGTGGATTCGGAATCCGTGCCGAGCGCGGTGGAGCAGGTCTCCGCCATTTTGCGGACGCGCCATCGCACCGAGATCGGCGCGGACGATTTCACCGTCTTCAGCCAGCAGGACTTCCTGCAAACTGCGGCTGCCATCACCAGCGTGTTGACGATCTTCCTCGGCGGCATCGCGGCCATCTCCCTGCTCGTGGGCGGCATCGGCATCATGAACATCATGCTGGTCTCCGTCACCGAACGGACGAAGGAGATCGGCCTGCGGAAGGCCCTCGGCGCGCGCAAACGCGACATCCTCATCCAGTTCCTGACCGAGTCCTCGCTGCTGAGTCTCTTTGGCGGCATCATCGGCATTCTCTTTGGATGGTTGATCTCGTTCATCGTGGAAAAGGTGGCCGTCGCTTCGGGGACTCCCTTTTACCCGCGCATCGGCCTCGACGCCATCCTGCTCGCGACCATCTTCTCCGCGGCGGTGGGACTGTTCTTCGGCATCTACCCCGCCAACCGCGCCGCGAATTTGGAACCTGTGGAGGCGCTGCGGTACGAATAGAACGACAATGAGCAAGAGACCAGGTTCCGCAAGAAACCTGGTCTCTTTTTTTGTTCGCGCGTGAAACTCGCGCAGGTTACGGCACGTGATATTCGATGATGAGCATCGGGCGCATGGACGCGGTCTTGTAATTGCCGCTGAAGAACTTCATGTAATCTGCGCGTCTATTGTTATTGTCGTCGAGGGTGAAGCGCAGGCGGAATTGCGTCGTGCCTTTCAGATTGATGAAGGGATGGGCGGTCTTTCCGAGGACCGCGCTGTACCAGTTGTTGACCGGCGTCTTGCCAAACGTCCCGATCGCGGGCTTGTTCGCGGCAACCTGGAAATCGCTAGCCGCCAGCTTGACGTTCGCGCCGAAGTAGGGCCTGCGGATATCCGCTTTCAGCCAGCCCAGTTTGAGGAATGGATTCATTCCCGTCAGCCCGGCTTTTCGGATCTTGAGCGTGACCTTGTCAATGACCGCGTTGTCTGGCAGCGCGCTGGTGTTGAAGGAAAGGATGGCTTTGTATTGGCGGTTCGAGGCGTCGTCTCCAAGATAAAACATGGAACCGGTAGGGCTGATGACGCCTCCCTTGTTGCTCTTTTCCGAGGTCTCCAGGATATGCCCGTCGTAGGCCCCGGCCGAGCGGACGGTCAAAGTCTGCTTTTTGTAGATCGCGGCCGGTATTGACTCAGAATCCTGGAACAGGTTGGGAAGCCTGTCATAAACGATGGCCTGAATTTCATACGCGCCCGACGCGAGGTTCGCCGGGATGGCGAGAGAAGCCACAACCGGATCGTCAACCGGACCCTCGTCCGTGCTGGTGATGGTATGGTCGATGGTGTCGCCGGCGATGATGGCGCCCGTCTCGTTTCGCAGGTTGATCTCGGTCCGTAGTTGCTGTGTGGGCAGGGGACCGTCCACCTCGATCGTCACATTGATGGTATTTCCAGCGACATAAGAGGGTTGATCGGTCGTCAGTGAACGGATTGTGGCGTCGCCGTTGGGTTGTCCGTTCAGCACAAGCTGCCCCCAGTCCACGTTCACCGCCCAACCGGTGTCTGTGATTTCGATTTTGACCAGGTTGTCGCCCTGCACGACCCAGGCCGGGTCGATGGACAGGATGGTCGTGGACCATTCTTCATTGGCGCCGGTCAAGACCCCGGCCAGGTTGCCGTTGAAGTACACATTGTCTATTTCTCCAATGTCCACATCGTAAGAGAGCAGGAGGAGGTCCACGCTGGTCAATCCGTCGGCATACGGGACATTGATCGTGAATTCGATCGGCGTATTTTCATCGGTTTTGAAGAGATAATCATCCATGTCGCAATCGCCGTTGCCGCTGTTGCTTTCGTCCTGATTATCCCGGGTGGTGAACAAGGGAAGGTTGTTTTCGTCATTGAGACCATCAGCGCAGGTCCCGCCGAAATTGACGTAAAGGTCAAGATTTCCGCCAGTCCCATTCTTATCTGCCGCCTCGATGTAATAAGCGACGCCGGCCGTGAGCGCGACGCGGAGAGCGGATGTCTCTCCGACGTAATCGTCGTTGCAGGCCACATTGGTCAAACTGCCGCGCTCGCCGGTCCAGACCGCCAGCATGGTGTCGTAATCGCTGTTGTGGGTGTTGACGTATAAGGTCCCGTTTTCGGTGGGGGTGAAGCTGTACCAGACCGTGTTCGAGCCGGCATCCAAACTCCCGCAGGGAAATGCCGGGTCGTCCATCGCGGCGGTCGCGGCAGTCGTGTCCTCGACGACGCTGAAAGGCAGGCTGGTTATCTCTGTGGATGTGTCGAAGTCGTCGTTCGCCCCGGCCGCTCCGACCGGCGTGACGGCTTTGCCGAACGTCAGCCCGGCCAAAACCAGGAGAGTTAGCATCCTGAAAAAATAAAATTTTGTCTTCATACCTTCTCCTTGCTTCTCGAACCGAAAATTACGAAAGGGGATTCGTCGCGTCAACTACAGGAACGGCGTCGCCCGCCGACGTGCCGCGAAAAACATCCCCGCGCGAATGGATTGATCAGGCGTCTGCTCCGCCTTGCCCGCCAAAAGGGGTGAACCCCTGTCGGCGCGGGTGGATTATACCTGACTGGACAGGCGATATTCTTTGCCGCCGTCCTCTTGCAAAAATGTAAGAATAAGCGCGCTCGACGGAGCGCCCGTTGCCCGATCTTCCACCTTGTACCTTCAACCTTCCCCTTTTATAATATCCCCATGTCCACATTTCATATCCTCATCACCGACGGCCTCGACGCCTCCGCTCAGGCCGTTTTGCGTTCCTGTTCCGTGGATGACCGCACGGGCATCGCCGCGGACGAACTTGTCAAGATCATCGCCGACTACGACGCGCTCATCGTCCGCGGGCGGACGAAGGCGACCGCGTCGCTGCTCGAAGCCGCGACCCGCCTGAAGGTCATCGGACGCGCCGGCGTGGGCGTGGATAACATCGACCTGGCCGCGGCCAAATCCCGCGGCGTGACCGTCGTCAACGCCCCCGTCTCGACCACGCTGGCAGTCGCGGAACTGACCTTCAGCCTGCTCCTCGCCCTGGCGCGTGAAATCCCCCGCGCCGACGCGTCCATGAAGCAGGGACAGTGGCTCAAAAAGGAACTCGAAGGCGCGGAGTTGTACGGCAAGACGCTCGGCATTTTGGGCATGGGACACATCGGCTCGGAAGTGGCGCGCCGCGCCCGCGCCTTCGGCATGAACGTGCTGGGCTACGACCCCCTGCTCACGCCCGACGAAATTCGCGGCCGCGTGGCCGAGCCTGTGGACCGCGACGAACTGCTGGCGCGCTCCGACTTCGTGTCGCTGCACCTGCCGCTGCTCCCCGAAACGCGCGGCATGTTCAACGCCGAACAGTTCGCCAAAATGAAGGACGGGGCGCGCGTCGTCTGCGCGGCGCGGGGAGGCATCATTGACGAGGCCGCGCTGCTGGCTGCCATCGAATCGGGCAAGATCGCGGGCGCGGCGTTGGACGTGTTCGCGTCCGAGCCGCCCGGCGCGACGGACCTGGTCAAGCATCCGCGCGTCATCGCCACCCCGCATGTCGGCGCGCAGACCGCCGAAGCCCAGTCCCGCGCGGCGGAAGACATCGCCCACGAAGTCCTCGCCGCGTTGCGCGGGGGAAAACTGCGCTGGAAAGTGGCGTAGGCAGGTACATTACGTAGACACGTACACATGAAATACCTGCTACACACTGTTCTCTGTTCTCTACTCTCTGTTCTCTCTATCTACTCACCATCCCCAGGAGCCATCCATGCAAGACAAATTCAATGAATTGAAAGCCGTCCTCGCCGAGATTGCGGACCTGAACCACGCCGCGGCCGTCCTCGGCTGGGACCAGAACACCTACATGCCGCGCGGCGCCGCCGAATCGCGCGGCAACCAGCTCGCCACGCTCGGCAAGATCTCCCACGAAAAATTCACCAGCGACCGGGTGGGGAAATTGCTGGATGAACTCAAGGACGCCTTCCCCGCCGAATCGGACGAGGCCGCCATCGTCCGTGTGACGCGCCGCGACTACGACAAGGCGACGCGCGTCCCGCCCGAGTTCGTAGTGGAGCAGGCCCAGGTCACGACCGCCGCGCACGAAGGCTGGATGAGGGCGCGCCAGCAATCCGATTTTTCCATCTTCGAGCCGCACCTCGCCAAAGTCCTCGACCTGACGAAGCGCTACATCGGCTTCTTCCCGAAGGCCGACCATCCCTACGACACCCTGCTGGACGATTACGAGCCGGGCATGAAGACCGCCGAAGTGCAGGCCATCTTTGCCGAACTCCGCAAAAAGCAGGTGAAACTTCTCAAAGCCATCGCCGAGAAAAAGCAGGTGGACGCTTCCTTCCTCTACAAGAAATATCCCGAGGCGAAGCAGAAAGCCTTCGGCGAGAAAGTCGTCACCGCGTTCGGCTTCAACTGGGATCACTATCGGCAGGACAAATCGCCGCATCCCTTCACCACCTCCTTCAGCATCAACGACGTGCGCATCACCACGCGCTACGACGAGAAATTCTTCAACAGCGCGATCTTCGGCTCCATGCACGAGGCGGGACACGCCCTGTACGAAGGCGGCATCCATCCCTCGTTCGAACGCACGCCCCTCGCCAACGGCGCCTCGCTGGGCGTGCACGAATCGCAGTCGCGCATGTGGGAAAACCTCGTCGGCCGCTCGTTCGCCTTCTGGGAACACTTCTACCCCGAACTGCAAAAGACCTTCCCCTCGCAGCTCGGCGATGTGAAACTGCGCGCCTTCTACAAGGGCATCAACAAAGTCGAGCCGTCGTTCATCCGCGTCGAAGCGGACGAGGCCACCTACAACATGCACATCATGCTCCGCCTCGAGATCGAGATCGCCATGGTCGAAGGCTCGGTGACGCTCAAAGACCTGCCCGCGCTGTGGAACGCGAAGATGAACGAATACCTCGGCGTCACGCCTCCCGACGACGCGCGGGGCGTCCTCCAGGACATCCACTGGTCGTTCGGCGGCATCGGTTACTTCTCCACCTACTCGCTCGGCAACCTCATCTCCGCGCAACTCTGGGAAAAGATCAACGCCGACATCACCGACCTCTCCGCGCAGATCCGCAAAGGCAAATTCGACGCCCTGCTCGGCTGGCTGCGCGCCAACATCCACGTGCATGGCCGCAAGTACGAGCCGCAGGACCTCGTCCAAAAAGTGACCGGCTCCAGGATCAACCCCGCGCCCTACCTGCGTTACCTCGAGACGAAGTTCAGCGACATCTACGGGCTGTAACTTACGAAGACAGAAACCAGGTTTCCCCGGAAACCTGGTTTCTCTATCTGACCTATGAATCGTCTCCTGCGACCGACCCTCCTCCTCGCTTCCCTCCTGACCTTGAGCGGATGCGCCTCCACGGACATCTCCTACCCGACGCCGATCCCGACCGAACATCTCCCGACGGTCGTCGCGCAGACTGCCGCCGCGCTCGAAGCCACCGCCCTCGCGTCGATTCCCTCTCCGACCGTCACCCTCACGCCCACGTTGACGCCCACGCCCACCGTCACGTTGACGCCCACACCCATCCCGCCCGCACCGAACGCGCGTCTCCACTTCCTCGCCCCCGGACCGATGTCCGTGCTTGTGTCCCCGCTGCAACTTAAACTGTACGTCCTGCCGGGAGAGACGAATCTCGTGCAGGTGGCCCTCTTCGGCGAGGACGGCCGCCTGCTGGCCCGCGACCTGACGCGCGTCCAGGACGTGCCGCCGCCGGGATTGGAACTATACCTGGAGATCCCCTTCGAGGTCCGCGTGAACGAGTTGGCGCGTCTCGAAGCCAGCATTACCGACAAGGCCGGGCGTCTCGAAGCGCTGAACTCCATCCATGTGACGCTTCTGCCGACGGGTCTGAACCGCGTCAATCCGCCCGATCCGCCTTTCGAGCGCGCCGTCTTCTACTCCCCGCTGGACAAAGCGGTCGTCTCCGGCGGCGCGTTGACGGTGGACGGCGCGTTCTGGCCCGTGACCGACCAGCCCGTCATCCTTGAATTGGTGGACGAGGGAGGCCGGGTGTTGGCGACGCGACAGTTGGCGCTAGCCGGCGATACCCATGTGCCGTTCGCCACCGTCATCCCGTTCAAAGTCGCCGCGGTCACTCAGGCGCGCCTGACGCTGCGCCAGATGGACCCGCGTTTCAATATGATCGCCTATCTCTACAGCGTGGCGGTGACGTTGAATCCGTAGGGTTGCCAAAAGGGAACGCGGCAGGTATAATGCCGCTTGCCTTTCACAAGGAAAGGAACTGTTTCGGGGCGTGGCTCAGCCCGGTAGAGCGCACGGTTCGGGTCCGTGAGGTCCCGAGTTCAAATCTCGGCGCCCCGACAGGTCAATGCAAGGACGCAGGCAACCCGAAGCCTGCGTCAATTTTTTAAGCGAACTTCCGAAGCCGCACGGCTTCGGAAGTTTTGATTTCAGGACGGCGCCCGCCATTCGGCGACGATTTCCAACTCGTTCTCCAAATAGCGACGTTTCATCTCCGAGCGTTGGATCTTTCCGCTCGACGTTTTGGCGATGGTCGCGCGGCGGATGAGGATCACCGCGTGGGCGCGGATGCCATGCTCGCGCGCGATATTGGCGCGGATCTGTTTGATGACCTCGTTCCAGTCTACGCCTTCGAGTTCGCGGCGCTGCGTCTCGTGGACGACGATCAACTGCTCCACGTTGTCCTCGACGACCGAGAAGGCCGCGCCGCCTCCCGCGCGCAGGGCGGGGTGCGTCCGTTCAACCGTCATCTCCAAATCTTGCGGATAATAGTTCCGTCCGCGCACGATCAGCAGGTCTTTAAGTCGGCCTGTGATGTAAAGATGACCGTCATACATGAAGCCAAGGTCGCCCGTCCGCAGGAAAGGACCTTCGTGCGTCCCGGCAATGTGCGCGCCGAAAGTGTGTTTTGTATCGTCGGGACGATTCCAATAGCCCTCGCCCACGCTGTCGCCGCTGATCCAGACCTCGCCGACCTCGTCGGGCGCGCAGCGTTTGCGGCTCTTCGGGTGGACGATGGCGATCTGATAATCTGCCAGCGGCGTCCCCGAGCTGACGGCTTCCACGCTTTCTTTCGGGTCGTTTGAGTCGCTGGGGACGAGCCGCCCCTCCTCAAAGTCCGCGCGGCGGAAGCGTTGGGCAATTGTCCGCTTCTCGCCGGTGTAGAACGAAATCACCAGCGTCGTCTCCGCCATACCGTAGCAGGGAGCCAGCGCTTCGGGGCGGAATCCGAACGGCGCGAATTTCTCCGCGAAGCGCGCCTGCGTTTCGGCGCGCACCGGCTCCGCGCTGTTGTAGGCGATCTTCCAGCTGGATAGGTCCAGCCCCTCGCATTTTTCCAATGGAATTTTGTTCACGCATAGGTCGTAGGCGAAATTCGGTCCGCCCGAGGCGGTGACTTTGAATTTTTGGATTGCCTTCAGCCAGTTGAGCGGGTTTTGCATGAACTGGATGGTCGGCATCAAAATGCTGGGCGTGCCGTCCATCGGCGTCAGGAACGTCCCGATCAACAGGCCCATATCGTGGAAAAGCGGCGTCCAGGTCAGGACAGCCGAATCGTCCGCGTATTCGCCGCCTCGTACTCGCGTTTCGTGCAGGGCGTGCATGTTATGCGAAAAGTTGCGATAACTGATCAGCACGCCTTTGGGAATGTTCGTGGACCCGGACGTGTACTGCATGAAGGCCAGCGACTCGGGTTTGATCTCCGGGATTTTCAAGCTATGACCGCCTCCCGCGCGGACCGTCTCGCGCGTGACCCATTTCAGCGCGGCGAAGTCCGGGAATTGCGCGGCCTCCGCGAGGAACGCGGCCTGGTATTCGGGCGTGGTCAGCACGAGGCGCGCCCGCGCGTCCTTTGCGATGGCCTCCAGCCGTTGGGCGGAGCGGTTCATCCCCGGCGGATTCGTCGGGATGGGGACGATGCCCGCGTACAGGCAGGCGTACATGGCGACAATGAATTCCAGGCTGGTCGGGTACACCAACAGCGCGCGTTCGCCGGGTTCGGCTGCGCTTTGCAGGAAGGCGGCCATACTTTTGACTTCCGCGTCCAACTGGCTGTAGGTGAGGCTGTGGTCCTCTGCCTCCGTCGCGCCGAGGAGCAGGTGCGAGAGACGGTCGGGAGTCTCCGCGGCGCGGCGTTGGAGGACTTCGACGGGATTGATGAACGGATATGCCATTTTTTCTCTTTCGGGGATCTGTCCTACCGCTCTGCCAAGCCCGCGAGGACTTTGTCGGCGATTAATGCCACCGTGTCCATGTTTTCCACGGTCAATTCGGGATCGGGGATGTAGAGGTCGAATTCCGTCTCGATGAAGACGCCCACCTGCGCCATCGCGAAGGAATCGATGAGTCCGCTGGAGAAGAGCGGCTCGTCGTCCTTGAGGGGATAATCGAGATTCTTGAGCAGTTCCTTCAAGGTGAAGGCGCGAATTTTTTGCAGGACTTCGTTTCGATCCATGGGAGGACTCCTTCGATTGTATAGCGGCGCGGGATGCTCTTCAGTTCCGATTTTACGGGTAGACGAACACTGGCGGCGCGCTTTGTAGTTTCGTGATGACAATGACCGCCAGCGGGATCAACGCGAGCAGGATCGCCTGCGCCCAGAACGGCCATTTGCGGAAAACCAATTCGTCTTTGCCGCGCTGCTGGAACCAGTCAACCAGCAGGGACAGGATGACGGCGGCCGCGGGGCGCAGGTCGAACATCACGCCGTCCCAGCCTTTGACGATGCGGGCGAAGAAGACGTAGGTCTGCTTCAAGTCTAACACGAAGGGGACGGTGGACGCGGCCATCAGCAGGATCAGCCAGGAGCGGGAGAGAATCCTGCGCCAGAGCGGGATCGAGGCCTCGGCCTGCGCGGGACGCGACAACATGCGGATATTCTCGAACATGATGAGCAGTCCCATCAGCGCGCCCCAGACGAGGTGGTTCCAGTCCGCGCCGTGCCAGAGTCCGCTGATGAGCATGGTGACGAGCGGCGGAACGATGAGGTTGGGGATGTTGGCGCGGCTGGGATTCTTCCGCAAAAAGGCGCGGCTGACGGGCATGTAGATATAGTCGCGCAGCCACTGTGAGAGGCTGATGTGCCAGCGCGTCCAGAAGTCGGAGACGTCTTTCGAGAAGAAGGGCGCGTTGAAGTTGCGGCTGAGCTGGATGCCGAAGAGTCCGCTCACGCCGCGCGCGATGTCGGTGTAGCCCGCGAATTGGTTGTAGAGGTAAAACATGTAGGTGACCAGCGCCCACAGCAAAACGAGCGCGCCGTGCGAAGCGGGGTCTTGAAGCGGGATGGCGGGGAGGAAGAGAGTCAGCAGGCCGCCGAGGAGGGAAGCGCGGAAGAGGCCGACCAGGATGAGGGTCAGGTTGGAGGCGAGGGCTTCGTCGTCCACCGTCCGTTTTTCGGCGAGTTGCGGCAGGAATTTTCGGGCGCGCTCCAGCGGGCCGGAGATCAACTTTGGGAACCAGGCCAGGTAGAGGGCAAAATCCACAAAGTTGGAGGTCGGCTTGGAAAGTTTTAAGTTGATGTCAATGAGGTAGGAAATGCCATTGAGCGCGTAATACGACGCGCCGACGGGCAGGACGAGAAGCGGCAGGATCGTTCGCGCGTTCGAGGCGTTGATCTCCAGAACGCCTTTCAAGTATGTCCCGCCGACGAGGAACCAGAGCAGGATGCCGACGTTGAACAGGATACCCAGCCAGAGGATGACGCGTTTCGATTTGACGGAGCGATACAGCCAATGACCGAGGCCGAAGACGATCGCAGTCTGGGCGAGGAGAAGAAGCGGATACCAGCGAAGCCAGGTACTGTAGTAGTAATACGAAGCGATTAGTAGAAAGAGATTTTGGAGGCGGCGCGGCAGGATATAGTAGATCGCCAGCGCGACCAGCACGAAAACGAGGAATTTGGCGGAGAGGATCGTCATGCTAGTTCCCCTCGCTGGATGAGCGCGTCGGCAACGGACCGAGGAGGCGGGCGGCTTGCCCGCCGAGCCACTCGCTGAAAACCTCCGCGCCGACGCGGTTCAGGTGATAGAGGTCATACCAGCCCGTGTCGGGGATGGACACAGATGATTCCGCTTCGAGGAAGGGAACGCCGTGATTTTTTGCGATGTCCCTCAGGCGCGCGTTGACTTTGTCAATGAAGGCTAGTATGAGCGCTTTGTCTGCGCGCGGCTGGCCGTGCCGGTCTTTCAGTTCGAGCAGGGCGGGGTGATAGGTCATTTCGGCGATCAAGACCTGCGCGCCCGCCTGTTGGCTGAATGAAATGAGATGTTCGAGCGCGTCGAGGTTGCGTTCGGAGACCCCGAAGTCTCCAAACTCCTTTTGCAGGTTTTTGACGAAGCCTGTTTCGACAGGCAGGGACGGGTTGACGCTCACGTCCGAGAGGGCGAACCCGTTGTCGGCGATCTCGCCGTCCCATTTGCGCGCCCCGCGCACGACCTCGCCGTAGCGCATTCCGTACGGCGCGGCGTAACTGAGGATGGTCAGCGCGCGCCAGGCGTAGGAATGTTCCGTCAGCCAGCCGTTGAGGTTGAAAGCGCCCGTCTGGTAACGCAGCCAGTCGTTTTTGAGATAACGTTCGTTTATATCTTGTTCGCGTCCCTCGGTGTAATCAAGAAAGGATGTCCCGATGACGACCAGTCGCGGTTGATATTTGCGGATCAGGATCTCGCTCAGGAGGGACGTACTCCAGATCTGCGAGCCAGTCACGCCGAAGTTGTAGCAGTTGACTTTTTCGCCGCTGACGGTTTCGTAGAACCGCTCGAAGGCGGCGGGATCTGTCTCGCGGAAGGCCTGCGAACTGCCGAAGATGAAGCAGTCGGGCGCGCCCTTCTCGCGGGCGTATTTATTGAGCAGGTTGAGTTGCAGTTCCAGTTGGGTGTGATTGATCCCGTACGCCTGATAGGGAATCTGCGCCTGGATGAAGGGCGCGCGGGCAACAATCTCTGCAAGCAGGCAGGTCAATATAAATATGACAAGCGCGGTCGCGCCCAGGGATAGGCGCGGATGTTGAAATTTCAGCGAGACGCGTTTCTCAGACCAATTCAAGGGTGATTCTCCAGCCGATAGGCGCTCCCCATTCTAACCGATTCCAATCGCGTTACAAGATGCGTGATAGTTGGTTTTTCCAGGGAACGCTCGTCGTTCAACGTTGTGTCTCAGCGCTGCGGCTCCGACAGCGTGAGACGATTCTAGAATTGATAGAAAAATCGTCTCAATGAGCTTGGTTGCCCGGATGGCGGCGCAAAACGGTGGATTTCACGACGGGCGTTTCTTATGGCCTTCTCAAAGTCGCTTGACAAGTTAGCCGATATGGAACGCGAATAGCGCGAATAGGCGAATTTTCTTGGGCTTTTTCGCGTCACACCTGCCCTTGCGGGCGGCGCAAGGGTTCGCAAATTCGCGGCATTCGTGATGAAAATTCTCAGGCTTTGAGAAAGCCCTGGGGCGTTTCTTCGTTGCGAGGTACGGCGACGTTTTCTTTGGTATACTGGGGCGGCCGGCGTTCTCCATACAACCATAGGTAGCATATCCGGCAACTTGAGATGCTGGCTTGAGATGATAGAAAAGCGCTCTTTTCCTCGCGGAGGGTGATATGACGACAAACATATCAAAATTTCTGAAAAATAAAGTCATTATTCTTGCTATCTTACTGACGGCTTCCATTTTGCTTATTTTATCAATTATATTCTCCAAACCTCGGAGCGGAAATCAGGATCCATCCAGGCCCAACATCATTCTCATTTTGACTGACGACCAACCGGACCATACTCTAAAATATATGCCTAATGTACAAAAGGAATTGGTCGCTCACGGGGTCACATTCAGCAATGCGTTTTCCACCACGCCTCTGTGTTGTCCAAGCCGGGCGAGCATTCTTACTGGGCTGTATGTTTGCCATCATGGGGTTCTGACAAATCGCGAGCCGGAGGGCGGCGCCCCAAAGTTCAAGGATCAATCCACTTTGGCGACCTGGCTGCATGACGCCGGATATCGCACCGCCTTGATGGGTAAGTATCTCAATAGTTCGGATGCCCTTCCTGAGGGTTATGTGCCGCCGGGGTGGGATGACTGGCAGGTCTTTATGAAGCGGGATCCCATGTTGGGATTTTATTATAAATATACTCTTTCAGATAACGGAAAAATCGTTGCCCATGGGCAAAAACCCAGCGACTATAGCACTGACCTTCTGGCTAATAGGGCCGTTCAATTCATTGAAGATTCAGGCAAACAACCATTTTTTTTGATGTTAAGCGTATTTGCGCCGCATCAGACGTACCAGGCCGCCGATCGGCACAAGGATCTTTTTAAGACGGAGGCGGAGTTTGAACGCTATCGCCCGCCGAGTTATTTTGAAGAAGACCTTGGCGATAAACCATCCTGGGTCAGCCGGATCAAACCTGCTGACAGAGATTATGTCGACCATGTCCACGAACGCATGCTGCGTTCGTTGATGGCGGTGGATGACGCCGTCGCCGATCTGATGGAAACTCTTGCTCAACGCCAGATTCGCGAAAATACCGTCGTTATTTTCATGTCCGATAATGGCGTTTCGATGGGCGAAAATGGAATTTTTGGGAAAAATTGCGGATATGACCCATGCTTGCATATCCCGATGGTGATTAGTTACCCTCCTCTCACTTCCGCGCCGCATATTGAAGACGGACTTGCGCTTAATATTGACATCGCGCCCACGATCATGGATCTGGCCGGGCTGAAAATCCCTGCTGCCGTGGATGGAAGAAGCCTTAAACCGCTGTTGGCCGCTTCGTCTGTCGAATGGCGCCGTGGATTTATGATTGAACATTATCAGGATGCGAGCGATGTCGAGGAAAGCGGCCTCGCGGCCATCATTCCCGGTTACTTTGGGATTCGGACTACGGATTGGAAATATATTCAATATGCCACAGGAGAACGTGAATTGTACAACTTGGTCAACGATCCGTATGAAATGAATAATCTAGCGGACTTACCCAACTCTGCCGATATTATTTCATCCATGCAATTGCAATTGGATGGAATGAAGTGCCCCTGATCGAACGAAAAATCTTCAGCGAGATGAATATGCAAAAGAAAACCATAATTTTTGTTATTTTGCTTGTCATTGGTCTTGGACTCTTTGTCTTGTTCTGGTTCCCCAACTCCACTGGAGCCCGGGACTTGAATATGACTTACATCTTTGAGTCTGACGAGCCTGCGCAATACACCCATCCCATGCGCATGTTGACGCCAGGCAAGACGTGGAATCAGACGCTGTATCGCTTCTTTGCTTATCAACACTATTACTATGGCTTTCCCTATTATTTTTATTCCGCAGTTTTCGTATTGCTGCCTTTGAAACTGGCTGCGGGCTTAGGCAATATCTCGCTGAATTTTCTGTTCTTGCGCCAATTTGTTAGCGTCCTGCCGATGATCGCGGCCATGCTGCTCCTGGTCTATTTGCAGACTGGATTTCGATCGTACCTAAAATCCATTGTGTTGTTTCTATTATTGTTTTCCGTGCCGGAGGTGGTGACCAATTCTCTGTGGTATCACCCCGAGGCGCTGGTTCTGTTATTGATCGGCCTGACATTCTTCTTCCTTGTCCGCGATGATCTGAAATTCGGAAGGGACTTTTACCTGTCGGCCTTCTTTTGCGGGCTGACGGTAGCCACAAAGCTGGTCGGCTTGTTCTTCTTTCTCGCCATTCCCTATTACCTTTTCCTCGGCTGGCGTCAAAAGAAGATCGACCTCCGCCGCGCCTTCATCGTCGCGGCGCAATTTGTCGCCATCATGGTTGCCATCTTCATTCTGGCCAATCCGTTTCTCTTTTGGGCCTCGGAACGGAACTTTGCCTGGAAGACCCAGACCGATCTACACAACTCCCTTGGCGGCGGATTCATTGTGACGTACCAGGCAGATCCATTAAGATGGTACAACGTGGCTGTTCAGAATTTCGCGACCCCTGCATTTCTTTTGCTCGCGACAGTCTCAGTGGCGATTGGCGCGTTCACGGGGACGCGGCGGCTGCTCAACCAACTTATCATCTTCTGGGCGGCGCCGTTTGCCATTTACATTTCCGTCGCGCTCGCTATCCGGGCTTCGCATTTTCCCATGCCGATTCTCCTGCCAGTCTTTTCATCCTTGCCTGCCTATTTTACGTTCTTCACGCCCCCCAGACCGACGGGACCGTGGCTGACTTATTTTAAAACCAATTGGCTAAGACTGGCGATGCTGGCAGTCGGACTCATCGTTGTGGCGGCTCAATTCTCGTTCAGCCTCTCAAAGGATATTCCGCTTTATGTTTCGACGTTGAACCGCGAGAAGAATAATCCCAGCCTGCAATTCTACGACGAGCTCGACGCCAACTACCTGTCTCGCATCACGTTGGATCGGCAACTGATTGTGTTCCGAGACGTTGAAATCTACTTCCCCAACTCCCCGCGCTATGACATTCATTTTAAGTGGGGCGTTTCCAATTACTACACCATTCAGAAGGTCAATCCCGACCTGCTTGTGTTGTCCAAACAACACTTGTATGATTACACCCAGGAGAACTTGCAAGGCCGGGATCCTGACTTCGCCCTGACCTATGAGTTTTACAAGGACGCTCTCAACGGAACGGTGAACGGTTTCACCTTGCTTTACCAGAACGATTTTGGAATTGCTTATATTAGCACACCGTTATATCAGCAGTTCTTTGCATCGCGTTGAATCAAACTGGTTGAGAAGCGAATAAAGAAGCCATGACCGTAAGGTCAAGGCTTCTTTTATTGAGATAAGGACCTACCCATTGATCCACTGCCGTCCGTCGCGGGCGAGGAGCGCGTCCGCTTCGGCGGGACCCCAGCTATTTGGAGCGTACGTCCCCAGCGGCGGAGTCCCCTGCGCCTCCCACGCCTGGAGGATGGGGTCCATGATTTTCCAGGCAGTCTCCGTCTCGTCGGCGCGGGTGAAGAGCGCGGCGTCCCCCTGGAGCGCGTCGAGCAGGAGACGTTCGTAGGCCTCGGGGATGGCGGTCGGACCGAAAGCCTCCGCGTAGTGGAACTCCATGTCCACCGAGCGCGTCTCGGCGACGGTGTCGGGCGCTTTCGCCTCGAAGCGCAGGTGGATGCCCTCGTCGGGCTGGATGTATAGCATGAGCATGTTGGGAGCCGTCTTTTGTTCGGACGTCATCGGGAACATCGCCAGCGGCGGCTCCTTGAAGCGGATGACGATCTGGGATAATTTTTCGGCGAGATTCTTTCCCGAACGCAGATAGAACGGGACTCCCTGCCAGCGCCAGTTGTTGACGAAGAGACGGAGCGCCGCGTACGTCGGGGTGACCGAGTCCGGCTTGACGTCCGGCTCGCTCCGATACCCGTCGTATTGCGCGCGGACGGTGTTCGCGGCCACCTGCGCGGGCGTCATCGGTTCGATGGCGGTCAGCGCTTTGACCTTTTCGTTCCGCAGCGCGGTGGCATTGAACGACGACGGCGGCTCCATCGCCACGAGCGTGGTCAGTTGCAGCAGGTGATTTTGGAACATGTCGCGCAGCACGCCGACGGAATCGTAGTAGCCCCCGCGGTGCTCCACGCCGACCTTTTCCGCCACGGTGATCTGCACATGGTCAATGTAGTTGCGGTTCCAGATCGGCTCGAAGATGGTGTTGGCGAAGCGCGTGAACAGGATGTTCTGGACGGTCTCCTTGCCGAGGTAGTGGTCGATGCGGTAGATTTGATTCTCGTTCAGCGCCTTGTGGACCTGCAAATTGAGCGCCCGCGCCGATTCGAGATCGGAGCCGAACGGTTTTTCCATCACCACGCGCCGCCAGCCGCCGTCTTCCTGAAGATGCCCCGTCAGCCCGAGCAGGTCAATGATGTTCGGCACGAGCAGGGGAGGCACCGCCATGTAAAAGAGACGGTCTGCCGCGCCGCTCTCCAGCGCGGGCATGCGCTCCATCAGTTTCTTGAAATCGGCCAGGTCGGTGTACCGTCCCTGCTGGTAATATAAATCCTGGGAGAAAAGTCCCCATTCCTCATCCGTATATTTGAAGCTGGCGAATTGCTTCATTCCGTCCAGCAGATGCTGGCGGAAGGTCTCGTCGGTGAAGGGCGAGTTGGCGAATCCGATGATGTTCAATTTCTTCGGCGTCTTGCGTTTGCGGAAGAGGTTGAAGAGCGAGGGGATCAGTTTGCGCTGGGTCAGGTCTCCCGACGCGCCGAAGATGATGATGGAAGTGGGGTTTGATTTCGCCATAGTTTAGATCACCTTTGCTGGAATGACGCTTTAAATTCGCGCGGATTCGAGATTACTCCGTCTTTTTCACCGCGTGGCCGCCGAACTGATTCCGCAGCGCGGCCAGCATCCGCGCGGGGAAGTTCTCCTCGTCGCGGCTGGCAAATCGCATTTGCAGCGCCAGCGTGATGACGGGCGCCGGGATGTTATGGTCAATCGCTTCGAAGACGGTCCAGCGTCCCTCGCCCGAGTCCGCCACCCAGGGTTGGATGTCGTCCAGAGTCGGGTCGGCGTCGAGGGCGCGGGCGGCGAGGTCCAGCAGCCACGAGCGGACGACGCTTCCGTATTGCCAGATGTGCGAGATCTGCGCCAGGTCGAGTCCGAACTCCTCTTTGGCTTTCAGGATTCCGAATCCCTCGGCGTAGGCCTGCATCATGCCGTACTCGATTCCGTTGTGGACCATCTTGACGTAATGCCCCGCGCCGCTCGGACCGACGCGTCCCCAGCCTTTGTCTGGCGCGGGCGCGAGCGTCTCGAAAATGGGACGCAGCCTCTCCGTGACCTCGGGCCGGCCTCCGACCATCAGGCTGTAACCTTCGGCGAGGCCCCACACGCCGCCGCTCGTGCCGCTGTCCACGAAGTCAATTCCCTTCGCTTCGAGCGTCTCGGCGTGACGGAGCGTGTCTTTGTAATTCGAGTTGCCGCCGTCCACGATGACGTCGCCTTTGGCGAGCAGGGACGCGGCGCTCTCGATGGCTTCGGTGGTGATCTTTCCCGAGGGGACCATCATCCAGACCACGCGCGGACTCTGCCTGAGCGCGCCGATCGCCGCCTCCAGCGTGAGCGCGCCTTCGACGCCGAACGTCTCCGCCTTGGCGACGGCGGCGGGCGCGCGGTCAAACCCGACGACGCGGTGTCCGCCGCGCACAAGACGCGTCGCCATGTTCATGCCCATCTTGCCGAGTCCGATCATTGCAAGTTCCATAAATGCTCCTTTATTGCTCCCCTCTCTCATCGGGAGAGGGATTGGGGGTGAGGGCGAGATCCGCTCCTGCCGCTTCGTCCGCCAGCCAAATGACCTGTCCATCAATCGGCTGGATGCGTTTGGCGGGGATTTCTTCCATCGAATAACGGTTGTCGAACACGCGCTTCAGCATCTCGGCTTTGCCCGCGCCAGAGACCATGAATACGACCTGCCGCGCGGCGTTGAAGACGATCGGCGTCAACGTGACGCGCTGGGCGGGACGTCCCTGGTAGCGCCCCGTCGTCGCGAGGACGGGCGCGGACGCGTCCACGGGGGAGTTGGGGAAGAGCGAGGCGGTGTGTCCGTCTTCGCCCATGCCGAGCAGGACGAGGTCGAAGCGCGGCCAGTCGAGCGGCGGGGAGGCGAAGCGCTTCAGGACGCGGGAATAGTCCGCGACAGCCGCGCCCGCGTCCAGTTCGGAATGGACGCGGTGGACGTTGTCCTTCGGGATCGCGACGCGGTCGAGCAGGAGAGTCCGCGCCAGCCCGTAACTGGATTCGGGGTCGTCGGGCGGGACCATCCGCTCGTCGCCCCAGAAGACGTGGACGCGCGTCCAATCCACGCGGGCGGAAAAATCCGAAGCGAGTAGTTGGAAGAGACGCTGAGGCGTGCCGCCGCCGTTGAGGGCCGCGAGGAAGCGGCCGCGTTCGGCGATGGACTGCGAGGCGGCGGCCGCGAAGATTTCCGCCGCGGCGACGCTTAAAGTCTCCAGGTCTTTGGAGACGCGGATTTGCGGATTCATACCTGCCATTCCATGTGTTGACGGAGGACGCGCCGCGCCGCGTCGGTGACCTGGCCCAGTACGTGCTCCTGCGCGCCCGCGATGACTTCGCCGAAGGTGACGCGCGGCGTGAGGCCGAAGAGTTCGCGTCCGCTCATGATCTGCCGCGCCAGTTGGGTCAGGAAGGCGATGCGCTGTTTGTCGGGGCGGGCGCGGCGGAGGTAGGTCAACGGGTTGCGCATGGAGGCGCGGGCGATGACGCCGCTGACGATGGTCGTCAGCACGCGCGTCTGCGGGACGCGGGCGAGGAAAATCTCGAGGCTGCGCGACCAATGGTCGAATTCGCCGTCGGGGTTGGGCATGAAGTCGGGGTCGGCTTCGATGCCGCCGCGCGCGAAGATGAGCAGCGCGCCGCCCGCCTGCAAGTGACGGAGCGCCTCGCGCACGGCGCGCATCCGTCCGTGCATGTCCTTGTCCTCGGGCGCGTAGATGGCGTGTTCGCTCACGTGCGGCAGGTTTTCGAAAAATGGGATGTCGCCGATGATGACTTTGTAATCGGGGCGCGTGACGTGCGCGCTGATGACCACCGAGTCCACGCCCGCGGGATGGTTGGACGCGATCACCAGCGGGCCTTCGGGCGGGATGTTTTCTTCGCCGCGCGCCGCGTGACTCTTGACGAAGCTCGGCAGCAGCCAGCGCGCGCCGCGCGAGATTCCGCCCGCGGCCACTTCGCGGTCCAGCCCGAGGCCGAGTTCGGATGCGTAGCGCGCCGTCTTGCCGAAGAGCGTCTCGATGATCCGCCGCGCGCCGCGCGTCTGCGGGAGGGCGAAGGCTTTGGTCAGTTCGAAGATCAGGGTGTCGTAGAGGGTGTGAGCGTCGGGAGCGGGCATGGCGACCTCGGAACAAAGTGTAGCACAAATTGGGATGCAATTCGTAAACATGATAAAATCAAAGTAGGAGCAGATCAGTGAGAATCACTCGAATCATCTGGCTTCGTCAATACGTTGTAAAACTCGAAGCAAAGCACGGCGTTTATACCGATGAGGCGCGGCAAGCGCTTATGAGCGCGCCGCGTATTCGTCGTATTGGAAAGGGTAAATCGCAAGAAGGAGAGGATCTTTACGTTGCTTATGGACGAACCGAGTCGGGTCGTTATCTGACCATTTTCTTTATCCATAAATCTGAAGATGAGGCGCTGATCAGCAGCGCCCGCGATATGGATGCAAAGGAGCGAAAATCGTATGGCAAAAAATAAACCTGCTCGCGACCCAATGCCCAGCGCTTCTGCCAGCATGGATGAAATAATTAATTTCTGGGACACACACAGCGCCGCCGACTATGAAGACGAGATGACCGATGCAAATTTTGATATTGACATCCAGGAGGAATCGTTTGCGGTTGCCATCGTTCCTGAACTGGCCGAAATTATCGGGCGCGCCGCCAAGGCGCGCGGCGTCACTACTGAAACCCTTGTCAATCTCTGGCTGTCCGAGAGAGTGAAAGAGCCAGCATAAGTCAATCGCTAATCGCATGAATGGAAACCAGGCTAAAACCTGGTTTCTGTTATTATCATGCCATGACGACTCTCGACCTTACCCGACTCCAAGCGCATCGCGCGCGGACCTTCAACCTGTCTCCGCGCAAGCCGCTTTCGACTCCCTCCCAGGCGCGGCGTTTCGTGGAGGCGCGCGGCTTCATCTACTTTTGGCCCATCAAAGGGATTGACCTGCCCTCGCTGTGGACGGCCGTCGCGGGCGACCGTCCCGTGGCGGACGAACACGACGATCCGGGTCACGTCACCTGGGGTTGGAAGGACGACGCCCTCAATAAGAAGGTCTGGTACTACGGAAAGATCCTGCGCCGCAAAGCGACGATGATCTCGCTGGAAGTTGCCCCGTACTTTTACGCGCTGTCCGAAAATTACGGCGCGCCCGAGGAAGACTATCTCATCGCCTATCACGAGGGACGGCTGACGCAGGCGGCAAAGCAGATCTACGAGACGCTGATGGAGAACGGCGCGATGAATTCCATAGATCTGCGCCGCGCCGCCAAACTCGCCAACGCCAAAGAATCCGAATTCAACAAGGGACTGGAGCAGCTGCAAGCCGACTTCAAGATCCTGCCCGTCGGCGTGGCGGAGGCGGGCGCGTGGCGTTATTCGCACATCTACGAGTTGACGACGCGGCGCTTCCCTGAACTGTCGGAACAGGCGCGTCCCATTTCTGAGTCCGCGGCGCGGGCGAAACTGCTCGGACTGTATTTTCAATCCGTCGGCGCGGCGCAATTACGGGACGCGGTCAAACTCTTCGGCTGGCCGAGAGAACTGATCGAACGGACGGCGGGCAGGCTGGTCGAGAAAAACGAACTGGTCCGGGCCAGCCATCCCAAACACGAGGGGGAGTGGCTGGCGATAAAGGCTGTTTGTAAATAAGGAGGATCCCATGCTCGAAACCGCCACTTCGGTAAATCACGAAAACCACGCGTAACTTGCGCTCTCTAGCGCAATGCTTCGCGATGGCGGTAGAGAGCGCCCATGGCGCTTTCGAATTGCCGCTTTGCCGAGCGCAATTTGTTAAATTGCGCTACGACTTAACGGACGCGTCTTGACGCCGGGCTGGCGGGAATCGCCCGCAACTCCCGGCCTTCTCCTGCGTAAAAGAATTGGCGTTTGCAATTTTCTGTAAATCGTATACACTATCCATGCAAACCGTTTCAAAGGAGAATGTTATGAGCAAACAGAGTCGTTCCCAATTAATTTTGGGACTCATCCTGATCCTCGCCGGGGCCTGGTTCCTCGCCACGAAGACGGTCCCCTCGCTGGCCGATTTTGCCGAGGAATATTTCCAGTGGCCGTACACGTTGATGTGGATCGGCGCGCTCATCCTCGTCATCGGCATGATGAGCGGCAGTCCCGGCATGGCCGTCCCCGCGATGATCGTGGCGGGTATCGGCGGCATTTTCTACTACAACGACGCTTACGCTGGCGGTCAGTCGGCCTGGTCCTACACGTGGACGTTCATCCCCGGCTTCATCGGTCTCGGCTCCATCCTGGCGGGTTTGTTGGGAGAGAACACACGCCGCAACATCGTGAGCGGCTTGAATCTGCTGGTCGTCAGCGCGGTCCTCTTTCTGGTGTTCGCCTCGTTCTTCGGCGGGCTGACCATCCTCGGCGATTACATCCCCGCCATCCTGCTCATCGCCCTGGGAGTTTGGCTCCTGGCCCGCAGTCTGTGGAAGTCTCTCCGCAGGGGAGGCTCCAATGCTTAAGCGAGTGGATCCTGCCGTCGTCGGCGGGCTGCTTCTCATCTTCGTCGGCGCGCTCTACCTGCTGAACACGATGGGACTCCTGCAAAACGTCGGCGACGTATTCTGGGGCGTCATCTTCCTGGCCGCGGGCGCGTTGTTCCTCCTTGCCTTCGTCACCGGCTCGTGGTGGGCTGTGATTCCGGGATGCACGCTGGCGGGTATCGGCGCGTTGATTCTCCTGCCGCCTCCCCTCGAGAAGATCGGCGGCGCGGTCTTCCTCGGCGCGCTGGCCCTCGCGTTCTGGCTGGTCTTTTTGACGGCGGCGCGCGAACGCTGGTGGGCGTTGATCCCGGCCGGCGTCCTCACGACGCTGGCGGCTGTGACCCTCCTCCCCGAAGTGGCGGACGGGAAATTCGTCGGCAGTTTCTTCTTCTTCGGGTTGGCGCTCACCTTCCTGCTGGTGGCTCTTCTCGCCGGGGCGCGCTGGGCCTGGTATCCCGCCGCGGCGCTGGCCGCCGTCGGGCTGGTTGTGCTGCTGGCGATTGGGGAAATCGCCAATTACGTCTGGGCGGCGGCGCTTATTCTCGGAGGCGGCTACCTCGTCTTCCGGGCGCTGCGTCCGCGCTCGATTGGATAACAGCAGACCCCTGTCCATGACAGGGGTCTTTTTATTGTTTGACTGGGACGCGTTCATTCTGCGGAGACGACTTCAATTTCGGGGAAGAACTGGTGGATGGTCCCCGCCACCCAGCCTTGCAGCGTGGATGGGAGCAGGGGACAGCCCAGACATGCGCCTCCCAACCGGACCATGAGGCGGTCTCCGTTCAACGAAACAAATTCCACTGAGCCGCCGTGGAACTGTTCCACATACGCGCTTATGCGCTCGATCAGCCCTTTGATCTGTTCCTCTTTCGTGTGACCGTTCGTTGTGGTTGCCATGTGCTTCGCTCCTTTCTCTCTCTCGGCAGAGATGGCTTCTTCCAAAATCGCGCGCGCCTGTTGGTTGGCGTTCTTCCAGCGGTTCGTCACTCGGTCCGCCAACGCGTCCAGGATGACGCGCCCGGCTTCCGGGTGACGGATCGCCAGCCCGCGCAGCGCGTCCCCTCGAACGCGGAGCGCCTCGACGTCCTCTCTCGCCGCCGCCCCCGACGTGTAGGCCGGGTTGCCCACCACGGCCGACCAGCCGAAGACGCCTCCCGCCGGGATTTGCGTCAGGTTGATCGGCGGGCCGTCGTACGGCTTGTAGCGGATGGTCACCGAGCCGCGCAAGAGCAGATAGAGGTAGACGGCCGGGTCGCCCTGCTCGAAGATGACCTTTCCCTCGGGACAGATGAATCGTTCGAACAGCGGTTCCACCAGCGCCAGCGCCTCTTCGTCGAGACCTTCTAAAGGCAGGATGCCGCGTAAACCCTGGAGCATGGTTATAATGTTAATGGAAGCGCCCGGCTGGATATAGTGGCAAATATCCTGATTGAGCCGACATTTGTCCCATCTCTGTGTGAAAAAGTAAGATGGCAGTTATACTCGCATCTGGAAGTTTACAGGAATCGCCCCATGAAAAGGAAAAAATCCCCGTTCAATAGAATCGTTTCCCTCGTCGTCATCGGCGTCGGGTTGATCGCGGTGGGCGCGGCCGCCATGGCGTTGTTGACGCTGTGCCAGCCTCAAGCGGAGCGGGAGTCGGGCGCCTCCGTCGTCCCGGCCGCGGTGGATTATCCCGCGCCGGCGCTCTCGTTGACCGACCTGGACGGCAACCCGCGCTCGCTGGCCGATTATCGCGGGCAGGTGGCGCTAGTCAATTTGTGGGCCACCTGGTGCCCGCCCTGCGTGGCTGAATTGCCCGCGCTGAACTCGTTTTATCTCGACCACGCCGGGCAGGGTTTTGTCGTCATCGGCGTGAACGACGGGGAGGAGGCGGGCGTGGTCAGGGACTTTGTCGCGGGCAAAGGTCTGACGTTTCCCGTCTGGCTCGATCCTTCTTTCCTGTCGGAGAACGCCTTCAATACCATGAACCTGCCCTCCTCGTATGTGATCGACCGCGACGGGCGGGTGCGTTTGCGGTGGGTGGGCGGGATCAATCTCGCCACGCTCGAAAAATACGTCACTCCCATCATCAAAGAATAAGGAGAAAACAGGATGGACGCGAAAGTAACCTGGAAGGGGAACATGGCGTTCGAGGGTATCGCTCCCTCGGGGATGCCGGTTTTGCTGGATTCTGCCGAGACGGACCGCCTCGGCCCGGGGCCGATGGAACTGGTCGCGATAAGCATGGCGGGCTGCACCGCCATGGACGTCATCTCCATTTTGAAGAAGAAACAGCAGGACGTGACCGCCTTCGAGGTCAAAGTCCATGCGGACCGGGCGAACGATTATCCCAAAGTCTATACCCGCGCGGAACTGGTCTACGAAGTGACGGGTCATTCGGTGGACAGCGCGGCCGTACTGCGCGCCATCGAACTGTCCATCCAGAAATATTGTCCCGTACATGCCATGCTGAGTAAAGCGTTTCCCATCCGCCAGCGGTATGTGATCTTTGAAGATGAGGGGAATGGCTCGCGGCGCGTGGCCGCGGAAGGCGAGTACTTGGTCGAGTGATCAGCGGCGGATGCGGCTGGGCGCGTCCGAGCAATCGCAGGCGGTGACGATCAATCCGCCTTTGACGAGCGCGCCAAGATAAGGCTCCGCGCCGTTGCGCGCTATCCAGCCGTCCAAAGTGAAGGGAAGGACTCCGTCTGCGGGAATCCATTCGCCGTTATATTTCCGCGCGATGTGGATGTGCGTGCCGGTGGCGTGTCCGCCCTCGCAGGAGGGCCAGCCGATGGGGTCGCCCTGCTTCACTTGCAGCCCCAGCGGGGCGCGTCCCTCCGTGCCGACGTGCAGATAGAAGATGACCCAGCCGGTGCGTTCGTTTCCGTCTCCGTCGAGGTCGAGGACGACGATGCCCGTTTCAGAGCGGACGATCATCCCGTCGCCGAGGGCGATGACGTAGGACTGGGCGTCTGCGGCGAAACAGCCTGAAGTCTGGGCGGGAGGCGCAAAGTCAATGCTGGAGAGGGGCTCGCCCGTGCCCCAGCCGGTGTGCGGACCGCCGGTGTAAGTCCACACCTGGCCGACCTGGAAGGGGAGGGGGAGTTCGGGCTGGCGCAGGCTGCCGGGGATGAGGGTGAAGGCGTCCTGCCAGGGATCGCCGAAGAGGTCGCGGTAGAGACGCGCCAGCCCGGTCGGTCCGACGGCGAGGCGGAATTCATTTCCCGAAACGATCCTGGAAAAGAAATATTGGATCCCGACTGTGGCGGCTCCCTCCCACGGGTCGGGGCTGAACTGGCTTCCGTCCAGCAGGTCGAAGGCCGCGAGTCTGCCGGTGCGCCAGCCGTAGTAGCCGTTGTTGAGCGTGTTGGCCGCCCAGACGAGTTGCAGATAGACGCCCTGGTGGTTGCGGTCACGGTAGCCGAGCGCATAGGAGGTCTCTGGCTGGACGGGGTCGCTGAGCGCGCCGGATTGATATTCGAGGATGGCGAGCAGGAGGCGCGGGTCGAGGCTGAAGTTGGTCGAGACGTAATCCACGATTCCCGCGCCGCTGCGCCATTCGCCGCTGGCGTATTCGCGGTAGTCCTTTAACCAGCCGGGCTGCGAGGCCACAAAGGCCGCGGCGCTGAACCCGATGGCCGTGGGCCCGTTGACGAACGCGTGGTCGGGCAGGATGGGGAAGGGCGGCGCCCACAGCGGCAGGTAGTAGATGGGAATTTTCATCGGCATGCCGGGCGGCATGGTGGTGGCGTCTTCGGGGATGAAGGGGTTGGCGGCGCGGATCTCGGCGACGGTGGTGTTGAAGCGCGCCGCGAGGGCCGGCAGCGTATCGCCAGATTGGGCGGCGTAATCCACCAGTTCGCCGGGCTGATAATGCGGACGCGTGGGCAGCGGCGCGGCCTCAGCCGGCGCGTCGACAGAATCCACCGGGGCGGCGGCGGCGCGATTAAGCGGGGGCGGGGCGCAGGCCGCGAGCGGGGCGAGGAGCAGCGCCAGGCAGAACAGCCCGCGCAGGATCGTCGTTCTGTTCATCATGGTTCGCGGATGATGACCGACCAGGATTGCCCGTACGGGTCGGCGGTGACCGTGCGAGCGCCGTTCGTCAGCGTGCCTTGATAGGGTCTGGCGCCGTTGTGGACCGTCCAGCCGCTAAGGACGAAGGGAATCGCGCCGTCGGCCAGGATCCATTCGCCGTTGTATTTACGGGCGAAGTGCAGGTGGCGGCCGGTGGAGACGCCTCCCTCGCAGGAGGGATGGCCGATGCGTTCGCCGGCTTGCAGGATGTCCCCGGCCTCGACGCGGCCCTCGGCGGCCACGTGCAGGAAGAGCAGGTTCCAGCCGGTCTGTTCGTCGCCGTCGCGGTCCAGGTCTAGGATCACGACGCCGTTTTCGGCGCGCGCCACCAGTCCCGAGGCCGGAGCCAGGATCCAAAGCGAGGAGGTGGAGCAGCCTTTGGAGGTGGAAGCTGGCGCGAAGTCCACGGCGGCGAGCGGACCTTCGCGGTCCCATGCGCCGTGCGGACCGCTGGTGTAGTTCCACTGGTCGTTGGGTTTGAAAGGCAGGGTCAATTCCGGTTGGAAGAAAATGGGCGGGAAGAGAGGCTCCACCGCCTGGGCGCGGATCCAGGGATCGTCGAACATCTGCCTGTAATATGCCATGAAGCTGGAGGGCGAGTCGGGGTCGAGGATGCGTTCCCATTCGGCGCGGTTGCGCTGGCGGGAGAAGAAATATTCGATGGCGACCGTGCCGGCGTTTAGTTCGGGGTCGAGTCGCAGCCTCTCGCCGTCGGGGAAGACCAGTTCGGTCAACGCGCCGGCGCGCCAGCCGTAATATCCCGCCTGCAACTGGTTGATGGTCCATTGCAATTGCTTGAACAGCCCCTGGTCGTCGTCCTGGATTTGGAAGCCCATCGGGTAATGTTCGCGGAAAATGTTGGGCGGGTTGCCGTAGACCCAGCCGCTTTCGTATTCGAGCAGGGCCAGCAGCAGGCGCGGGTTGGTCGAATTCTCGAGGCTGAGACGCTTCATAACGTCGGTGCCGCTGGTCTTTCCCGTGGTCGTGACCCATTGCGTGTAGCGGCTAAGATAACCGCCCGCCTGTGCGATGAACGCCGCAACGTCGAAACTGGAAGCGGAGGCGGAAAAGACTACCTCGGAATCGGGCAGGATCTTGCTCTTCGACGTTTTCTCCCCCTCGATTCGGTCCGGGACGATGAGCAGGACGCCCGCTTCGATCAGCCCCTCCTGGGGGATGTCCTTCGGCGAGGCGATCTCGCTCTTATCCACCCCGAAGCGTTTCGCCACCGCGTCGAGGCTGTCGCCGCTTTGGGCATAGTACAGGATGGGCGGGTCTTTGGGATCCGGCGTGGACATCCGCGCCAGCGTCTGGGTGGGGGCGGGGTCGGTCGGGACGGGCGCGTCTGTAGAGGCCGGGGGCGGCTCGGGTGTGAACGTGTATGTGGGAATCGGCGTATCCGTCGCGGGAGGCGACTCGGCGGGGATGCGCGCCGTGGGCGTGAACTGGACTCCCCACAGCGAGGTTTCGGTGGCGCAGGAAGTCAGCAAACTCAGCGCCACGATCAATGGGATCAAACGTTTCATCTGGCGGGATTATACCCATGCGGCGCGGGATATGGCCCGGCCTTACCTTGTTATCATATTCTGGTCGGTCATTCCCTCCAGCGCTTCGAGCGAGACGCCGGCGCGTTCGAGAAAGCCGTTGTACTCGACGCCCGCGCTGGCGGCCGTCCAGCCGTCCATCACGAAGGGGATGTGTCCGCTGGCGGGAATCCATTCGCCGTTGTACCGGCGCGCGATGTGGAGGTGCGTGGCGTTGGACTCGCCGCCTTCGCAGGAGGCATGTCCGATGCGGGTGACGCCGCCCGAGACGCGCGTCCCCGGTTTGACGCGGTCGCGCGTTTCAATGTGCATGTAGAGGATAACCCAGCCCGTCTGTTCGTTGCCGTCGCCGTCAATATCCTGGATCACCTGTCCGTCGCCGGCGCGGACGATGAGTCCGTCGGTCAGCGCGGTGACCCAGTCGTCGGAGGAGTAACAGCCCATCTGGTCGGAGACGGGGGCGAAATCCAGCGCGGCCCAGGCAGAGCCGTCGGCCCAGCCGCCGTGCGGTCCGCCGGTGAAGGCCCACGTCACGCCGCGCTCGAAAGGCAGGGCAAAGCGCGGCTGATGGAGCCAGTCGGGGACGAGGGGTTCCACCGCGAAGTCGAAGGGGGAACCGAAGAGGAAGAAGTAGGTCTGGAAGAGGCCGAAGGCGTCCACATCCGTCTGCCAGGCGGCGCGGTCGTCGAGTTTGGCGAAAAGATTCTGTACGCCCGCCGTCCCCGCGTTGATGCCCGGCGCGATGGGGACGATGGAGCCGTCGGCGAGCGCCCAGCTTGAAACCGCGTTGGCGCGCCAGAGGTAGTAGCCGCGGTTGAGTTCGTTGGCGGCGTAGGTCAGTTGGAGGTAGAGGCCGAGGCGGCGGGAGTCGGCGATGCCGAGGGCGTAGTCGGTCTGCGCGGGCGCGGCGTTCGTCACCCAGCCGCTGCGATATTCGATGAGCGCCAGCAGGAGGCGCGGGTTGACGGAGTAACTTCGCGAGACGAGCATGACGATCTGCGCCGCGTCCATGTCCGCGCCGTTGACTTCCTGGCGGAACGAGGCGAGGTAGCCTTTGCGCTCGGCGATGAATTTTTCCGCGTCGAAGCGGACGCTGGCAGGGCCGTACACCAACTCGGAATCGGGGATGATCTTGAACGCGGAGCCGACCGCGCCCGGTTCGGGGACGGGGATGACGAGCGTCTGCCCGACTTCGAGCGCGTTCGCGTCCGCAATGTTGTTGGCCCGCGCCAGCGTTTCGACGCCGACGCCGTACGCCTGGGCAATCCCGCCGAGCGTGTCTCCGGGCTGGACGATGTACTGTTCCGCGTCCTTGCGCGGGGTGGGGAGGAGACGCGGACCGTCGGGCGTGGGCGTGTGGATGGGCATGCCAACGGGACGCGGGGTGGGAAGCAATTGGTCGAGGGGGATCGCGGTGGGGACGATGAACGGCGCCTCGGTCGGCGTGACCGTGGCGAGGGTCGTTCCCTCCGGGTTGGCGGGGAGCGCGCGGGTCGGGTCTCCGTTCAGCGGGACGAAGGGGTTGTAGTCCGCGGAGGTCGCGGTGGGAGTTTCAGCGGCCGTTCCGCAGGCGGAGAGGAGGAATGCGGCGAGAATCAGAAGGCGGAAGGCGAAAGACGAAGGACGAGTGGATTGCATGGACGCGATTCTACCAAATCAGCGTTTCCCCGAAAGCAGGTATCCCCCGTCCACCGCGATGACCTGGCCGCGAATCATGGACGCGGCAGGCGAGCAGAGGAAGCCGACCACTCCGGCCACGTCTTCGGGCGTGACGAGCCGCCCGGCGGGGGTGTCGGCGGCGGCTTTTTCGACGATGCCCGCCTCCTCGTGGATCGCGTCGAAGTGGGCGATGGCGTCCGTCAGCACGAGGCCCGGCGAGACGGCGTTGACGACGATGTTCCGCGGGGCGAGTTCGACGGCGAGGTAGCGCGTCAACGATTCGAGGGCGGCTTTCGACGCGCCCACCGCCACGTAGTCGGGCAGGACGCGGCTCGATCCCGAACTGGTGATGGCGACGATGCTTCCGCCGCCGCGTTTCTCCATCAACGGGACGCAGCGCTGCGCGGCGAAGAGCAGCGAACGGGCGTTGATGTTCATCGTCCAGTCCCAGCCTTTGGGTCTTTGCTCCATCACGGGACGGTTGTAGCCCGAGGCGGCGTTGTGGACGAAAATGTCCAGCCCGCCGAATTCCTGTTCCGCGGCGTCGAACAATTTGTTGATCCCGTCAATCTCGCCCACGTCCGCTTTGACGAGGAGGGCGCGGCGTCCCAATTTTTGGATCTCGCGCACGGTCTCTTCGGCGGGGGCGCGGTTGCGGAAGAAGTTGACGACCACGTCCGCGCCGCGGCGCGCAAAGTGGAGCGCGATAGCGCGCCCGATGCCGCGTCCCGAACCGGTGACGAGGGCGATTTTGTCGGAGAAGGGAAGGTCGGACATGGCCTGGTTTCCGTCAAGGTTCGTCCCATTCCACAGGCTTCAGCAGGGACCAGTCCATCGCCGCGACGTTGTCCGCTCCCAGCCGCTTCCAGGCGTCGGCGGCGCGGGTCACGTCTGCGCGCAGTTTTGCCACGTTCACGCCGCAGCAGACGGCAGGCCAGGGCCTCAGCAGTTTCATGCACCGCCCATAGACTTTGACCGCGCCGGCGTAGTTCAGCCGCTGCATGTGCAGGTACGTCACCGCCGCCTGCAAAATTCCCTGATACAGGCTGCGGATCGCGCCGCGTTCCTCGTTCCAGGCGGTCTCCAGTTCCTCGTGCGCTTCGAAGTACTTGCCCGCGTTGAAGAGACGGAGTCCTTCAATGGCGCGAGGCGGCAGGGGAGTCTGACATGCGTCCATGCGGCAAGTATATCATCCGTGACGCGGGTCGAAAAAAAGAGCGGCGAGGCCGCGCCTCGTCGCTCCAGTTCGATTCGTTTTTGCGTTATGAGCGGAACTCCGAGCCCAGGATGTAGTTTTCCAGCCCACGAATTTCGCTCTCGCGGTTTTCGATGGCCGCCACCATCACGTCGCGCATTGAAACCATCCCGACGATCTGCCCCTCTTCGGCCACAGGCAGGTGACGGATCAGGTATTGCTTCATCAACGCCACGCATTCGTCCACGGACGTATCCTTGTGGACGGTGACCATCCTGGTGGTCATCACGTCTTTGATGAGCGTGTCCTTGGCGACCCGGCCCTCGAGTTCCCCCTTGCGGAGGTAATCGCGCTCGGTATAAATGCCGACGATCTTGGCGCCGTCGGTCACCATCACGGAGCCGATCCTTCTTTCATCCATTATCTTCAATGCCTGAAGCACGGTGGCCGTGGACGGCACTGAAATGTAACCGACGTGTTTTTTTTCTTCGAGCAACTGGCGGACAGTGGTCATATTTTCGCTCCTTCCCGGTTTAGACGATTTTTGATTCGGATCCAGCGACAACGCGCGCGTACCGCGTTATTTTACCACCAACCCTCGCCGTCAAAGCCGCCGTCCGCGGGACGCCGTTCAGCGCTTCCCCAGGCTTTCGTATACGCGGAGGTTCGCGCGCAGTTCCGCTTCCAGCCCGAATTTCTCCACGACCGTCTCCCGCGCCCTTTGACCGAGTCCCGCCCGCTTTTGGGGATCGTCCAGCAATTCGACGATCTTCCCGGCCAGCGCCGCGGCGTCATTGACGTTGACCAGGACTCCGTTTTCTCCGTCTTCCAGCGCGTCCAGAATCCCGCCGACGGGCGTCGCGATCACCGGGAGCCCGCAGGCCATCGCCTCCAGCGCCGCGTTGGGCATCCCATCGCGCAGGGACGGGTGGACGAGGACGTCCATCAGCGCGTAGTAGGCGGGCATGTCTTCGTGAGGGACGGGGCCAGTGACGGTAATGGGCAATTGGGAATTGGCGCTTTTGAATTCGTCGAAGAACTTCTTGTCCTCCCCGTCGCGGACTTCGCCGACGATGAGCAGGGAGGCGGGACGGGATTTCGCGGCCTGCGCGTAGCCAGAAAGGAGAGCGCGCATCCCCTTTTTCTCGCGCAACTCGCCAGCGAAGCCGATCACCGCACTTCTTTCCTCTTTCGTCTTTCCTCCCAGCCCAAGCATTTCTGCCAATGTCTCATTCCTTGCCATCGGCTTGAACAGTTCCGTATCAATCCCGTTCGGAATCAAAAATATCTCCCGTTCGACAAACGCCCGCGCCTTCCGCGCCAGCGTGGACGCGTTCGTCGTCACTGCGGAGGCGTTTTGGAGCGCGTACATCACGTGCGAAAATTTGGCGGGATCGAAGGCGGCGCGTTCGATGTCGTTGCCGCGGATGGAGACGACGCTCGGCGTTCCCAGGTATTTCCCCGCGTAGGCGGCGACGAATCCCGCCTGGGGGAGGAAGTACGCGTGCAGGATGTCGAACGGGTCGCGGCGATGCTCCTCGACGATGGTCTCGAACCAGTCCGCGAGGGTATCGTCCACGCGTTTGCGCGCGCCGAAGCGCGTGACGTCGACTCCGCTCGAGGGGAGAGTCCGCCGCTCGGAGGGAGGCAGGTTCAAGGTCGGCGCGAAGACGCGGACGGCGTGTCCCGCCGCGGCCAGCAGGCGCGCGAGTCGTCCCGTCGAGATTGCCAGTCCGCCGAAGTCGGGTGTATACTTTTCGGAAAGCAGCGCGATTTTCATGATTGAGAGTGTGCCGCAAGATTTATCTTGCTTCTGGGTGGCAACATGAATGTTGCGGTACTACGAAGAGGAGTCTCATGGCTGAGCAATGTGAAATGATCGTCGGTTATCTTGTGCCGCATCGCTGCGGGAATCCCGCGCTGGGGAAGTGCGTCGAGTGCGGGCGCGGGTTCTGCGAGGAACATCTGACGGATTCGCCCAAAGGCAGGATCTGTCTCGCGGACTTGCAGGGACTCGACCAGCCGATTGCCCTGCCTCTTACCGCCGCGACGTTTTCGCAGGCCGACATTGACACGTTCAATCGCGCTTCGACGTTCGACAGCGACGACGATCGGGCGGGGGACATGTTCGCGGATTTGAGTTAATTCCGCAAAAGTCGCTAATTTTTTGAACACGGGTTTTTCCGTGAAGTCCGCGTGATCCGTGTCCGATTGCGCCGACTTTAATAAAAGTCAATACGGCGCGAGCGCGTCCCAGATCTTTTTGTTCTCGTCAATAAAGTCGTCGCAGCGCTGGCACATCGGCAGGGCGGGCGGATGCATTTGCAGGCGGATGCGCTGGTAGGCGCGTCCCTCCCACACCTCCTTGAACGTGGACGTTTTCAAATCGCCCAGCGGCTGGATCTGGTCGCGCGTCATACAGCAGACGTAGACCAGGCCGCGGTGATCAATGAGCGTGTGCGTCCACGGCGCGTAGCAGGGACGGGATTTGTAGTAGCCGAGCGCGTAGCGTCCCGCCCGCGCCATGCGGACCTGCGCGGGGTCCTGTCCGAACGGGAAGGCGTCTCCCTCGGAGACGATCAGTCCCAACTCCAGCGCCCGCGCGGCGATCTTCGGCGCGATGGATTCGTTGAACGCGGCGATGTCCTTCTTTCGCAGGGACAGGCGTTCGCCGCAGTGGTCGTCCACGGGGATCAGGTTGATCCCGTCCGCGCCGAGGTCGCGCGCCGCGTCGGGGAGCGTCTCCAGCGTGTCGAAGTTCTCGCGGCTGACGACGGTGTTGATGCGGATGGAGATCTTCCCCTTGCGCGCGTATTTGCGGAAATATCCCACCGCCCGCGCGGTCAACTTCCACGAACCTTCCATGCCGCGGATCTTCTCGTGGACTTTGCGGATGGGCGAATCGAGCGAGATGTTGACGCCGCGCAGCCCAGCCTCCACCAGCGCTTTGGCCTTGGCTTTGTCAATCAACGTCCCGTTGCTTGTCATGCAGACGCGCAGGCCGAGTTGGCGCGCGTGAGCGACCAGTTCGACGATATCGCCGCGCAAGGTCGGCTCGCCGCCCGTGAAGTGGACTTTGCGGCAGCCGAGTTCGGCCAGGTCGCTGAGGATCTCTTTGAACTTGTCGGTCTTCATCGCCAGCCCGCGCGACTCGCGCCAGTGGTTGCACATCTCACATTTGAGATTGCATCCGTAGATCACCTTGATTTTCGCATACAATGGGCGGAATGGACGCGCGTGCAAGACGGCGTCGCGGAAGACTTCTGGATTATTGGTAATTTCGTCGAGGCTGTACATGATTGGTAAATGGTAATTGGTAATTTGGTAAGATGGACGCAATTTTATCACTTCGAGATTCATCTTTCATCCATCCACTGCTCTCTGCTCTCTACTTACTTCTCTCCGAAATCTTATGCGTATCAAAGCCGACTTCACCCTCCTCCTCGTCTCCATCGTCTGGGGTTCCGCTTTCGTGGCCCAGCGCGTCGCGGGACAAATGAACAGCGTGTACCTGTTCAACGGCGCGCGCTATCTCCTCGCCGCGCTGGCTGTGCTGCCGTTTGCGATCCACTCTTTGCGCGACGCTCGGCGGGGAGACTCGCCTCCCGCGGCCGCAATCTCCCGCGCGCAATTCAAGTGGATGCTCATCGCGGGTTTCCTCCTTTTCATGGGGAGCGCGCTGCAACAGGCTGGGGTGGTGTACACGACCGCGGGCAACGCGGGCTTCATCACCGCGCTGTACGTGGTCTTCGTGCCGCTGATATTGTTCTTCGGGTGGCGGGAACGCCTCCACTGGCTGGCCGTCGTCGCGGTGGGGATGGCCGTCGGCGGCGCGTACCTCCTCTCGACGGGAGGCCGCTTCGCGGTCCACGCGGGCGACGCGCTGGAGCTGATCTGCGCGGTGTTCTGGGCGCTGCACGTCGTCATCCTCGGCAAGTTCGCCTCGCGGTTCGAGGCCAACTCCTTTTCGGTGGGACAACTCGCCGTCTGCGGACTGCTCAACCTCCTCGTCGGCCTGTTCGTGGAAAAATCCCCGCCGCTGAACTGGTCCTTCCTCGCCGCGGTCGCCTACACCGCGTTCTTCTCGCTGGGACTGTGTTACACGCTCCAGGTCTGGGCGCAGCGACACACGCCTCCCGCGGACGCCGCGCTGATTCTCAGTCTCGAGTCGGTTTTCGCGGTGCTGACGGGCTGGCAGTTGCTGGGCGAAACGCTCGCTCCGATCCAGATCGTCGGGTGCGCGCTGATCTTTGCCGCCGTGATTCTCTCCCAGTTCAAAGAATGGACTTCGGGTAAAATGGACGAAACTCGCCTCGTGGAGGGCCGATGACCGCCAAAGTGATTCTCAACCCCTATTCGAACCGCTGGAACTCGCAGGCGCGCTGGCCCGAGACCCAGGCCGCGCTCCGCGCCGCGGGCGTGGAATTCGAGTCGGCGGTTTCCGAGCGCAAGGGACACGTGACCGACCTCGCCGAGGAAGCCGCCCGCGCGGGATTCTCGCCCATCATCGTCTCTGGCGGGGATGGGACGATCGGCGACGCCGTCAACGGGCTGGCGCGCGCCGCGCAGTCCAGCGACGCGCCGATCGGTCCGCTGGGAATCATGCCGACGGGCAGCGCGAACGACCTGGTCGTCAACCTCGGCATCCCCACCGATTTGACCGAAGCCGCGCAGGTCATCAAGGCGGGAAAGACGCGCTCCATTGACCTCGGCAAACTCAACGACAGATTTTTCGCCAACAACTCCGCCGCGGGGCTCGAACCGTACGTCACCACCAAGCACGAAAAAATTCAAAACATCAAAGGGCTGGCGCGCTATCTCATCGCCGCGGTGCAGGCCATCATGGACAGACCCGAATGGGTTGGCGAGGTGAAATGGGACGGCGGCGAATACAACGGCCCGCTGACTCTCGTCTCGATCGGCAACGGTCCGCGCACGGGCGGACTCTTCTTTATGACGCCGCACGCCAAACTCGACGACGGCAAACTCACCTTCGCATATGGCTACCGCAAGACGCGGCTTGGCATGTTCATCGCCCTGCCGCGGGCGATGAAACCTGGCAAGGGCAGTTACGTGGAAATGGACGGGATGTACGAAGTGGAGTGCACGCGGCTGACGATCCATCTCGACCATCCCTCGCCCGCGCACACCGACGGCGAACTCTTCCCGCAGTTCATTCAGGATTTCGAGTATTCGATCCAACCGAGACGGTTGAAGATGATTGTGCCGTAGCCCGACGTGAAGCCGAACCGATTCTCCCTGCGAGACCTCTCAACCCTGCTCGCGCTCACCCTGCTGGGACTCGTCCTTGCCGCGGGGCTGGTCGCGCTGAACTGGCAGTTGGCGCGTCAATTCGGCTCGGGCGCGGACTTCCTCCCCGCCTGGAACGGCGCGCGCGCTTTCCTGTTCGAAGACGCCGACCCGTACGCCAAAGCGCTCGCCGAGCGGACACAGATCGAGTTTTACGGACGCGTCGCCCGCCCCGGCGAATTTCCTTTCGCGCTCGACGTCCCCCTGCCCCTGCTCATTCTATTTATCCCCTTCGCCTTCATCCCCGACCCGGCCTGGGCGCGCGCCGCCTGGATGACCCTCTCCGAAGCGGGACTCGTCCTCCTCGTCCTCTTCTCGCTTCGCCTCGCGGACTGGGAGCCGCGTCGCTGGTTCTCGGTTCTCCTCTTCGCCTGCGCGCTGACGTGGTTCTATTCCGTCGCCGCCCTCCTCGACGGTTCCCTTTCCATTTTGCTCGCGCTGGCGCTCGTCGGCGCGCTCCTTGCCATGCGCGGCTTCAACGATGAACTGGCGGGATTCTTCCTCGCCGTCTCCGCCATGCAATGGGAGACGACGCTGCTCCTCTGGTCTCTCCTCGTCCTCGCGGCGCTCGTCGTCCGACGCTGGCGCGTCTTCTCAGGCATCGGCATGACCTGGTTCGTGCTGGGCGCGGTCTCCTTCCTGATCAGGCCCGATTGGTTCTGGCCGTGGATGCGCGCGGTCGCGGCCAACTGGCGCGCGGACAGCCGCCTCGTCCCCGCGCGCTTCCTCGAGGGCTGGCTCCCGAACTTTGGCGCGAACCTGTCCCTGCTCGTTGTCTCGATCCTGCTCCTCATCCTCGTCGTGGAATGGTTTGCCGCCCTGCGCGGCCGGGACTACCGCCGCGTGGCCTGGGTCGCCGCGCTGGCGGTCGCGCTTACGCCCCTGCTTGGATTTTCCAACACCTTCGCCAATCTCGCCCCGCTCGTTTTTTCATTCATCTTCATTTTGCCGTTCATCTGGGAACGTTGGGAAAAACGTTCCTACCTCCTCCTCGCCGTCGTCGTCCTTTTGTTCTCCGCCTTTCCCCACGTTATCCGCTATTTCTCTGTTCCCTCCTCATCCGACGCTTTGACCTTCCTCCTGCCTCCCGCGCTGACGTTCCTCGGCCTGTACTGGATCCGCTGGTACGTCGTCCGTCCGCCGCGCACCTGGCTGGACGACGCGAGGCGTGAACTGAAAAAGTGAGCAAAGTCCGCGCCATGTCTCGCCGCTCCCTCCTCCTTCTCTTCCTCCTCGGCCTCGCCGTCCCGCTGGGCATCGCGCAATTCCAATCCCTGCCCGGCTACATGGACGCGGACTACTACTTCGGCGGCGGCGTCCAACTTGCGCGGGGCAACGGCTTCACCGAGCCCTACCTCTGGAACTACCTCTCCGACCCGCGCGGCCTCCCGACTCCCTCGCACGCCTACTGGATGCCTCTTGCCTCCATCCTCGCCGCCGCGGGGATGCTGCTGACCGGGCAGACCAACTTTGCCTCCGCGCGGATCGGATTCATCCTCCTCGCCGCCCTCGTCCCCCCGCTGACGTCCCTGCTCGCCTTCCGCCTGACCTCCAATCGCGCCGCCTCGCTCCTCTCTGGACTTCTGGCCTGCTTCCCCATCTACTACGCCCCCTTCCTCCCCGTCCCCGACAACTACGCCATCTACATGCTCCTCGGCATCGCCTTCTTCCTTCTCTTTTCCAATCTTCAATCTCCAACCTCCAATCTCCAATCTCCAATCACTTTCCTCCTCCTCGGCCTCGTCTCCGCCCTCGCCTCCCTCGCCCGCTCCGACGGCCTGCTCTGGCTGGGAATGTCGCTGCTGGCGGCGGTTTGGTTTGCGAGTAAACAGATAAGCAAATCTACAACACAAGCGGACAGCCACACTTCAACATCTGTCCGCCTTCCGCCTCCCGCCTCCCGCCCTCCGCTTTCTGCCTCCTGCCTTCTGCCTTCCGCCTTCCGCCTCCTGCCTCCCGCCCTCTGCGTTCTCGCCGGCTTTTTCCTCCTCATGTCCCCCTGGTACGCGCGCAACCTGGCAGTCTTCGGCTCCTTCATGGCTCCCGGCAGTTCGCGCGCCCTCTGGCTGACGAGTTACAACGATACCTTCGCCTATCCCGCCTCGCAATTGACGATGACGCGCTGGTTGGCCTCCGGCTGGGACGCCATCCTGCTGGCGCGCGCCAAAGCGGGCGGAGTCAACCTGCTCAACGCCTTCGCCGCGCAGGGAGGCATCTTCCTCTTCCCGTTCATCCTCGCCGGGTTGTGGATTCTCCGCCGCGATCTCCGCGTCCGCTTTGCCGCCCTCGCGTGGATCCTGCTCCTCGCCGCGATGACCCTCGTCTTCCCGTTCGCGGGACCGCGCGGCGCGTTCTTCCACGCGGGCGCGGCGCTCCAGCCGATGTGGTGGAGCCTCGCGCCCGTCGGCCTCGACGCGGCCGTCGCCTGGGCGCGTCGACGCGGCCGCTTCGACGACCGCGCCTTCGTCGTCTTCCGCGGCGCGCTGGTCGGCATCGCCGCGCTGATGACAGTCGCCATCTTCGCCATCCGCGTCCTCCCAAACTGGGAGCGCGAAGACGGACACTATGCGGGCGTGGAAACTCTTCTCCTCCAGCAGAGCGCGCCCAGTGACGGAATCGTCATCGTCCGCAACCCGCCCGGGTACAATATCGTCACGGGACGCGCCGCCATCGCCCTGCCGACGGGCGGGATCGCGTCCGTCCTTGCCGTAGCCGAACGCTACGACGCGCGCTACCTCGTCCTTGAACCGCTCGGGACCACAGGCGATTTGCGCGAACTATACGATCACCCCGACCGATTCCCTGAATTCATCTACCTCGGAGAAGCCGATGACGACCGCCTCTACGAAATCGTCCGCTGACCTCAGCCGCCGCGACCTCCTCATCCTCGCCGCCGCGGCCGCGCTGGGACTCGGCCTCTACCTCGCGGTCAGCGCGCTGGTCTTCCGCGTCGGCTTCCCCCTCGACGACTCGTGGATCCACCTCACCTACGCCCGCAACCTCGCCCTGCGCGGCGAATGGGCGTTCCAGCCCGGCGTCCCCTCGGCGGGTTCCACCGCGCCGCTTTGGTCGGCGCTCCTCGCCCTCGGCTTTTTCCTCCGCCTCGCGCCCTACTTCTGGACTTATTTCCTCGGCTGGATTTTCCTCTTCGCCCTCGCGGCCCTCGCGGAATTTTCCGCCCGCCGCCTCCTGACCTACTACCGTCCGCGCCTCCCGCTCATCGGCCTCTTCTTCGTCTTCGAATGGCATCTGACCTGGTCCGCGGCTTCGGGGATGGAGACTCTCCTCCACGCCTGCCTCGTGACGATGATCCTCGTCCTGCTCGCGGAGCCTTCGCCTCGCCCCCTGACCCTCGGCCTGCTCGCCGCGCTTTCAGTCTGGGTCCGCCCCGACGGTTTGACTCTCCTCGGCCCCATCGTGTTGACTCTGCTCCTGCGCCCGAAACCCGTCTCCTCTTTGACGCGCTTCTTCATCGGGTTCGGCTTCCTGTTCGGGTTGTATCTCTTATTCAACCTGACGTTGTCGGGCAATCCATTTCCAAACACGTTCTATGCAAAGCAGGCCGAATACGCCGCGTGGCAATCGAAGCCGTTGGGGGAGAAACTTGGCAAGAGCCTCCTGCAGTTGCTGACCGGCCCGGCGCTCGTCATTCTTCCCGGTATGTTCGTCTGGCTGGCAAAGTCCATTCGCGAGCGCGATTGGGGGACTCTGGCAGGGATGGTCTGGCTGGCGGGTTTCTTCCTGATCTACGCCCTGCGCCTTCCGCCCTATCAGCATGGACGGTATCTCATCCCCGCCATGCCGGTCCTGTTTTTGTGGAGTCTGCTCGGGGTGGCGAAAATGTTCGAGAAAACCGCGGCCCGCGCCTCGGTCAATTTGACGCGGGCGGGCTGGGGCGCGGCCATCGCGCTGGTGACGGTCGGGTTCGTCGGGTTGGGCGCGAAGTCCTACGCGCAAGACGTCGCCTACATCGAAACGGAAATGGTCGCGGCCGCGCGGTGGGCGGACGCGAACCTCCCGCCCGACGCGCTGATCGCCGCGCACGACATCGGCGCGCTGGGATATTTCGACCGTCACCGATTGATCGACCTGGCGGGGTTGGTGTCGCCCGATGTGATTCCGTTTTTACGTGACGAGGCGCGCCTGGCCGAGTATCTCGACCGTCAGGGCGCGGATTATTTCATCGCGTTCCCAGACCTGTATCCCGATTTGGCGCGTCGGTCTCAAGGGGTATATTCCACCAACGGCGAGATCGCGCCCATGCTGGGAGGCGATAACCTGCGCGTGTATCGGTGGAATGCAAGCGACGCGCATTAAGACGGCTGGCGGATGCGATTGAGCGGGTCGTCGCCCCGATGACTACCCCGGCGTCGGGACTCGTTGTTTCAATCCCGGTCCAGCGAAAGCGCGTAAGCGGCTTAAAACTAAGCGTCGCGAAGACGCAGTTTGGCGGACATCGGTGATCCGTCGATTCTGTGCTAAAATTCAAAAAGCTTAATCTGACGCGGGTCCCGATGAAGAAAATTTCCCTCCTTGTAGTAGACGATCATCCTCTGTTCCGTCAGGGCGTGGTGGACACATTGACGCTCGAAGCCGATATGGACGTTTTGGGGCAGGCCTCCAGCGGCGAAGAGGCCCTGCGATTGGTCCGTGAACTGCGGCCCCAGGTTGTGGTGATGGACATTAATATGCCCGGCCTGAATGGTTTACAGATCACCCATTTGATCATACAGGATAAACTTCCCGTGCGCGTTTTGCTGCTCACCGGATATGACGAGGCGGAGCAGGCCGTCCACGCCGCGCTGGCCGGGGCAGCCGGATACCTGGCGAAAGACGTGGACGCGCGGAGCCTGTTGGGAACGATCCGTGACGTGGCGGCGGGCAGGTTTGTCTTTGATGCGCGCGTCCTTTCGCGCCGCGACCTGGAAGAATGGCTAAGCGGACAGACGGAGGGCGCGCGCCGTTCTTACAGCGAGCCGGGCAACCCGTTCCATCCGCTCTCAGAGCGCGAGATGCAGGTCTTGAATTGCATGGTGCGGGGGATGAGCAATAAGGAGATCGCGGGCCTTTTGGATATCAGCCACCAAACGGTCAAGAATCACGTAACCTCAGTCTTGCGGAAATTCGGAGTGGAAGATCGCACGCAGGCGGTGATCTATGCCATCAAGCGAGGCTGGGTCACATTGAAGGACGCGAACAAGCAGGAGCGATCGGAATGAACGATTCTATATCCGCCAGAAGCGATCTGGGCCAGGGGCAATCTGAATTGGACGAGACCGTGCGCGCTCTGCGCGAAGTGACGTTGATGATCGAGCAAAGCCAGGGCGAACTATCCAAGCTGACGCAGCGTAATACGGCGATCACCGCGCATTTACAACAGGTTCAGGGACAGATCCACGCCATGTCTCCCGAAGAATTGCGGATGGCCTACGATTCCGCGTTGGACGTCCAGCAGCGTCTGCTTGTGATGCGCGGCCAGTTGGAGAAATTGCAGAATGACCGCACGCACCTTGAGCGTTTGAAAGCCACGTTGGAGAAATTTCAATCGCCCGATAACGGCTCGGCGGATTCGGGCGCGCAGGCGGGAAAGGGGAATCTGGCGAGCGTGGAAATGATGGTTAACGCCCAGGAGTCGGAGCGTCAACGCCTTTCGCGGCAGATGCACGACGGGCCGGCCCAGGCCCTCTCCAATTTTATTTTGCAGACCGAAATTGCCATGCGCCTGCTCGACATTGATCCCGTGCAGGCGCGGGACGAATTGGGCAATCTCAAAGTGGCCGCCATGGGGACGTTTCAGAAGGTGAGGAACTTCATCTTTGAACTGCGCCCGATGATGTTGGACGACCTGGGCCTGGCGCCCACCATTCGTAAATATGCGGAAGCCTTCCGTGAGCAGGCCGGTTTGGATGTGAACGTAACCGTCACGGGGACGGAACGCCGCCTGGAGCCTTACCTGGAAGTGATGGTTTTCCGCGCCATTCAAGAGCTTATCGGGAACGCCTCGCGTCACAGCCAGGCGACGTCCATCAAAGTGCTTGTAGATATGGGCGAACAGACCGTGCGCGTCAATGTGGACGATAACGGCAAAGGCGTGGACCCAGAGACTCTGGAGCAGGGCGGCAACCTGGGCTTGAAATTGATCAAGGAACGCGCGGAAATGCTGGGAGGGTCTTTCGAGATCGACAGCGCCGTGGGAAAAGGCACGCGCGTGGGATTCTCCGTTCCGGCGCGCAGTCCTGCATAAAAAATATCCATTTTTATGCGGATTGCAGAATTGTTAGACTAACATTATTGTAATTGCAATTCCCTTGAATTCACTTGCCTTTTTTTATCGCCTGAATATAATGTTGAACAGTTGAGGAATTCTCCTCATCAAATCTAACGAAAGGAGATCTATCGCTATGTTATTCGCACCGAAAGAAAAAGGCCAGGGTTTGGTTGAGTATGCGCTGATTCTCGTTCTGGTCGCTATCGTTGTCATTGCTGTTCTGATGCTGCTCGGCCCGATCATCGGCAACGTCTTCTCGACCATCAACGACAGCCTCTCCTCCGTCGGCTAGAAAGACCCTGCCCCGTTTAGTAGGACTCCGCCCATGGGCGGAGTCCTACTTTTGTACTAATCCAGCCTCGCTTTCCCGGCTTGTTATATAATGCGTTTACTTCGCTCCGAAAGTTCCTGGAGAATCCAAAAGTGGAAAGGAGGTGACGCCTAATGTTGTTCGCTCCCAAGGAAAAAGGCCAGGGCCTGGTCGAGTATGCGTTGATCCTTGTTTTGGTCGCTATCGTTGTCATTGCCGTTTTGATGCTGCTCGGTCCGATCATCGGCAACGTCTTCTCGACCATCAACGACAGCCTCTCCTCCTTCAGTTAGTTGACCGTTCCTGCCCGTTGAAGTGGGACTCTCCGTGGAGAGTCCCACTTTCGTACCGGCCTCGAGACGAGACGCGCGAGGCCGAAGCGGCAGATTTCGTTGACGGAGAAGTTTTCGTTCGCCCGTCGTTCCGACCCTGCCGGTTCCCGTTATTTGGAATTTTTTCTTCGTATGGATTTTTGCGATCAAAGCGGCACCGGTCAGCCTGGCCCGCTCTCCGCGCTCTCTTATTAGATAGGTTTTTGCAATTTTCCTGTATAATGAATATGATATAAAAGACCTGCCGCCTACTTGCGGCCTCAATCCAGAGAGGAGAACCTATGCGTCGCGGACGAACTTTGATCGTTTTGGGCGTTATCCTGTTGGTAGCCTTGCTTTTGGCGGCAGTGGCTTTGCCGCGTGTTATGCAGATAATAAAACCTGCCACTCCGGCCGCCCGGGTTTACCAGGTCTATTACGCTTTGCAGAATATTACGCAGGGCGCGTTGATCACGGAAGACCTTCTGGGCACATACAATCTCCCTGAAACTTCGTTTGCCGACGTCATGTTTACCGTGGACGAGAAAGGTTCCCTGATCGGCCAGCAGGCGAAGATCAACATAGACCAGGGCGTCCCCATCACCACCGGCATGATCGTCGCTCCCGGGACCGGGCTGGAAGCCGGCGGACCGCAGTGGGCCTCCATCATTGCCACCGGCCAGACTGCCATTACCCTTCCGATCACCCGCCTGGCCTCGGTGGGATACGGCATTGCGGACGGCGCGCACGTCAACGCCATCACGTGCATGAACATGGTGGACGTGGATCCCACCTATCAAACCGTCCTCCCCAACCATGTCGCGGTTGTCCAGGCCCCGGCCAATGTCCCGCCAGACTCCATGCCCGGCATCAGTTTGGGAATTAAAACCACGGGCGACCCGACCTATCAGGGCCGGACCGAGGTGGAGACCGCCTTCCAGCAGCCGATCTACCCGATCCCGTCCGAGCCTCAACGCCCGCGGGCCGTATGCCAGATGATCATGCAGGACGTCATCGTCCTGCGTCTGGGCAATTTCCAGTTGACCCCAACCGCTACGGGCGACCAGACGCCGGCTCCCCCGGGAGAGCAGCCTGCTCCCACAGCCGCGCCGGATATCGTCACGCTGATCGTTTCTCCTCAACAAGCCGTGACCCTCGCCTACCTGATCTATACCAACACTCCCATTTACCTTACCCTGCGAAATAGCGGCGACACCCTGCGGCAGACAACCGAGTCCGCCACCCTGCAATACCTCCTGAGCCAGTACAACATCACCGTGCCGGTTAAACTCGCGTTTTCGTTAACCCCTCGCGTGGATATTCTGACTCTTCCGCTGCTGCCCAACGACGCGGTGAACGTGGAGCCCTGAGCGGCCCAACCTATTCGTGATTTTCCTAAAAGGATGATATGGCCGGCGAAAAAATTCGAGTCCTTATCGTAGACGATGTGGCGGATACCCGGGAAAACATCCGCAAACTCCTCCAGTTTGAAAGCGACGTCGAGGTGGTGGGCGCGGCGCGTTCTGGCAAGGAGGGAATCCAACTGGCCAAAGACCTGGATCCCGATGTGGTGTTGATGGACATCAACATGCCGGACGTGGACGGAATCACCGCCACCGAAATCATCCGCCAGAAATCGCCTCACATCAAAGTCGTCATCCTCTCTGTGCAGGGCGACCAAAACTACATGCGCCGCGCCATGCTGGCCGGCGCGCGCGACTTTTTAACCAAGCCCCCCATGGGCGACGAACTGATCTCGACGATTCGCCGGGCGGGGGAACTGGCGCGCGTGGAACGGGCCCAGGCCGCTTCGCTGCGCTCGATCCCCGCGGCCATGACGCCCGGGGCAGCCTCCATCCCGACGCTCGGGCTGACGCGGGGGAAGATCATTTCGGTCTACAGCCCCAAAGGCGGGACCGGCTGCACCACCATCGCCGTCAACCTGGCGATCGCGCTCCACAACGAAGATACGCACGTCGTGGTCGTAGACTCGAACCTGCAATATGGCGACGTCGCCATGTTCTTCAACGAACAGGGAAAAAACACAATCGCCGACCTGGCCCCTCTCGCGGAAGAACTGGACCCTGAGATCGTTGACGGGGTGCTGGTAAAACACAACGCCACCGGCCTCAACATCCTGGCCTCTCCTTCCCGGCCGGAGCAGGCCGATAAAGTCGGCCCCGACCAATTCCTCAAAGTCATTGACTTTCTGCGCCAGATGTTTGCTTATGTGGTCATCGACACCGCCACTCACCTGAGCGACGTGACGATCGCCGCCATTGACGTCAGCGACGTCGTCGTAGTCGTTTCAACCCAGGACATCCCCGCCATCAAAAACGCGCGCCTGTTCCTGGACCTGCTTCAGACCATGCGGATCGACCGCGGACGGATCTTATTTGTGATGAATCGATACGATAAACGGATCGCCATCACCCCCGAGCGCGTCGGCGAAAACCTCAAGCAGGAGGTGGCCGCGCTGCTTCCCATGGACGAACGCGTCGTCGTCACGGCGGTGAACCGCGGCGTCCCGTTCATGGTGGATAACAAGGCGCAGCCCGTCGGGCGCGCCATCTTCGGGCTGGCAGAAAGCGTGCGCGGCCGAATCGCCGCCCTGGAAGATCAAGATCTGGAAAAGGCCGCCAAACGATAGCGGAGGCCTAATCGGGCTTTTGGAGTTGTGAACGATGTCCCTCTTGAAACGAATTGAACAAGGACAGAGCGGCGCCCCCGGCCAACCCGCTCCCGCCCCCTCATCCGGGACGGGCAGCGGGGGCGGCGACAACTCGCGGCTGTCTTCCTTGCAGTCCCGGCGGACCAACGCGCCCATTACCGCGCCCCAGGCAGGGACGTATTTCGACCTCAAGACGCGCGTCCAAAATCGCCTCCTGGCCGAGCTCGACCCCTCCATGGATATCTCGCGGATCGAAGAAGTCCGCCGCACCATCCAGGGACTCTTCGAGCAAATTCTGTCCGAGGAGAACATCGTTCTCTCCCGCCCCGAACGCGTCCGCCTGTTCGGGCAGATCGCGGCCGAGATCCTGGGTTTGGGACCCCTCCAGCCTTTATTGGAAGACGAAAGCATCACAGAAATCATGGTCAACGGGGCGAAGAACATTTACATCGAACGCAAAGGCAAGATCCATCGCGTGCCGGTCACGTTCGAGAACAACGAACACGTCATGCGCATCATTGACCGAATCGTGGCGCCGCTGGGCCGCCGCATTGACGAGGCCAGCCCGTACGTGGACGCGCGCTTGCAGGACGGCTCCCGCGTCAACGCGGTCATCCCGCCCATTTCGCTGGTCGGGCCGGTGCTGACCATCCGTAAATTTGCCAAGAACCCCATCACGGTGGACCAACTGGTCCAGTTTGGCTCCATCAGCCCGGAGGCGCTGCAATTCCTCAAGGCCTGCGTCGAATCCCGCCTGAACGTCGTCATCTCCGGCGGCACCGGGTCGGGCAAGACGACTTTGCTGAATATTCTCTCCGGCTACATCCCGGACGACGAGCGCATCGTCACCATCGAGAACGCGGCCGAATTGCAATTGCGGCAGGAACACGTGGTGACGTTGGAATCGCGCCCGCCCAACATCGAAGGCCGCGGCGAGATTACTATCCGCCACCTGGTCATCAACGCCCTGCGTATGCGCCCGGACCGGATCATCGTCGGCGAGATTCGCGACGAGGCCGCGCTGGATATGCTCCAGGCCATGAACACCGGCCACGACGGCTCGATGACCACGCTTCACTCGAACGGGCCGCGCGACACCCTGTCTCGTCTCGAGACGATGACCCTGATGGCGGGCATGGACCTGCCCTCGCGCGCCATCCGCGAGCAGGTCTCCTCGGCCATTGACGTGGTCGTGCATCAGGAGCGTATGCGCGACGGCACGCGTAAGATCGTAAACGTCACCGAAGTCAGCGGCATGGAAGGCGACGTGATCACCATGACCGATATTTTCGTCTTCGAACAATCCGGTCTCGAAAACGGAAAGATCGTCGGCCGCCTCCGCCCTACGGGACTGCGGCCGAAATTCATGGATAAGATCGAAGCCTCCGGCATTCACCTGCCGCCGTCCATCTTCGGAATTGGAGAGCGGCGTCGCTACTAAACCATGAGCGGACTGACCATCTTCCTCGTCGTTGGCGGAATCATCGCGGTCGGCTTGCTGGCCGTAGGACTCTTCGTATCCATACGCAGCGAACGTTCGTTGGTGGACGAGCGCCTCGGACAGTTCCTCGAAGAGGCGGGCTCAGCCGAGACGGCCAAAGCGGAACGTTCCGCCCTGACCGAGTGGGTTAACCGCCAGGCGAAGAAATCCTCCACGGGCGAGCGGATCGCGCGTCAACTTGCGCGGGCAGACCTGAAATTCCAGGTGGGCGAATACTTCGCGCTCATCGTCATCTCGACCGTGGGGACAGCGGCCATTTTCTGGCTGCTCGCGGGCGGAGGCTTCCAGGCGCGCGGCATTGGCACGGCGCTGGCTGGCGGATTGGTGGGCTCCTTCATCCCCTCCTTATACGTTCGCTCCCAACAGGGAAAGCGGCTGAGGCGTTTCAACGATCAATTATCCGACATGCTCAACCTGATGGTGAACGGCCTGCGCGCGGGCTATTCCGTCATGCAGGCGATGGAGGCCGTCAGCAAGGAACTGCCCCCGCCCATTTCAGACGAGTTCCGCCGCGTGGTGCAGGAGATGCAGATCGGCATCCCGATGGAAACCGCCCTCGAAAACCTTTATCGCCGCATCCCCAGCGACGACCTGGACTTTGTCATCACCGCCGTCAACGTCCAGCGCGAAGTGGGCGGCAACCTGTCGGAAATTTTGGATACCATTTCGTTCACCATTCGCGAGCGCGTGCGCATCAAAGGCGAGATCCGCGTGCTGACTTCGCAGGTGCGCACGTCCGGCACGGCGATGGCGCTGATCCCCATATTCCTGGTCGTCTTTTTGTGGTTCCTCAACCCCGAATACATGGGCTCTTTCTTCGACAAAGGACCATTGTGCGGGTTTGGCGCGCTGGGCCTGGCGGCCGTCCTGATCGTCACCGGTTACGCCATTATGATGAAGATCGCGGATATCGAGGTGTAATATGCAATGGGCGATTGGAATTCTCCTGGGCCTGGCTCTACTCGGCGGCGTCATCTACATGGTGATAGTCGGCAATCGGACCATCGCCGAACAGGATGAAAATATAGACCCGCTGATGACGCGCCTCGCCGAGTTTAGCGAGCGCGGCGAAGTGGCCTCCCTCGAGCAGATCGAACTCTCTCAACCGTTCAGCCAGCGCGTCATCGTCCCGATCGTGCGCCGCCTGGGGGAATTCTCGGCGCGCTTCACGCCGCAAAAAGTCCTACTCGACACGACCCGTAAATTGGAACTGGCCGGGAACCCGGGGCGGATCGACGCGGCCACTTTTCTTACCACCCGTTTTATCGTTCCGGTGGTGTTCGACGGCCTGTTATTCCTGATCGCCCGCATTTCGCCCTCGCCGTGGCCGGTCTCCAGGCTGCTTATGGTCCTGCTGGTCTTTGGCCTGCTGGGATTCTTCTTCCCTCAACTATGGCTGACCAGCCGCATCAACGCCCGCCAGAAGGAAATCCGCAAGGCCATGCCCGACGCGTTGGACCTGTTGACCATCTGCGTGGAGGCCGGCTTGAGTTTCGACTCGGCCATATCGAAAGTAAGCGAAAAATGGGAAAACCAGTTGTCGCTGGCCTTTGCCCGCGTGATCCGCGAGATCCAACTCGGCAAACTCCAGCGCGAAGCCCTGCGCGATATGTCGGACCGGCTCGATATCCCTGAGATGACCAGCTTCGTGGCTGCGGTCATCCAGAGCCAGCAACTGGGCGTCAGCATGGCCAAGGTGCTCCGCATCCAGTCTGAGCAGATGCGCATGAAGCGCCGCCAGCGAGCGGAGGAGGAAGCCCACAAAGCGCCGGTCAAGATGATCTTCCCCATGGGCCTCCTGATCTTTCCGTCCATCCTGATCATCCTGCTCACGCCTGCTCTCATTCAAATTACCGACGTGTTTGGAGCCGCCCTGGGAGGACCGTAAATCGTGACCCAGCCCCACTGGTCGTATCCGCTGTACCGTCTGGCATGGAGCGGGCTCGACTGGTTGTTTCCGCCCCGTTGCGGCGGGTGCGGAAAGGCGGGTTCCCGCTGGTGCGAAGAGTGCCAGGGAAAAGTCCCGTTGCTGGCCGGGGCCTTGTGCGAAAAATGCGGACAGTCGCTTCCGCAGGCGGGCTTGTGCCGGAGCTGCCGTTCCGTTCCGCCGCCCTTTCGCGCCCTGCGCGCCTGGGCGGCGTTTGATTTCCCTGTCCGCCAGGCCCTGCATCGATTGAAATACCGCCGCGACATGGGGTTGGGCGACGCGCTAGCCGTCCCTCTGGCCGAATTTACGCGCTCCCTCTCCTGGCCGCTGGACATGATCGCGCCTGTTCCGCTCGGACAAAAACGGCGGCAGGAACGCGGGTATAATCAGGTTGACTTGATCGCTCGTCCCCTGGCGCTCGCGCTCGGCCTGAACTATCGGCCGGGCGCGCTCAAAAGGCAGCGCGAAACCGTCTCGCAAGTTGGACTCTCCGCGTCCGAACGCCGCGAAAACATGCAGAATGCCTTTATCGCAAACGCCTCTGTCGTGCGGGGAAAGATCATCCTCGTGGTGGACGACGTATCCACTACCGGATCCACCCTCTCGTCTTGCAGTAACGCCCTCCTTCAAGCGGGCGCTGCCGAAGTCTACGCGTTGACCGTAGCGCGGGCGTTGTCCCAGCACGGTCTGAATCAAGTCTAATCACCCAATCCCCAGGAGGTCCCCATGACTGACCATCAAGTGGACGTTCAAACCCGCAATATGGCAATGACCGACGCCATCCATGACTACGTGACCGGCCGGGCGGAACGCCTGACGCGTCACCTGCCGCAGATCGAAGACGTGCGCGTGGAATTGACTTATCTTAAATCGGCTCGCAACGCTTCAGACCGCTTCACCGCCGAGATCACCACGCGCGGCAAGAACCTGCTCTTGCGCGCCGAGGAACGCGCCGATGACTTGCATGCCGCCTTCGACACCGCCCTCGATAAACTGGACCGCCAGATCGAGCGCTTCAAGGGCAAACGCAACCGCGCCCGCGGCGACGGGCGTTCCGCCGCCGAAGTCGCCGAACAGATCGTGGACGACGAGACCGGCGAACTGACCCCCCTGCTTGCCAAACGCAAAAAGTTCACCTTGTATCCAATGAGCGAGGAGGAGGCCATCATCCAGATGCGCGAACTCGGTCACGAAAACTTCTTTATCTTCTACAACGTCGAGTCCAGCAAGATCAACGTGTTGTATCGGCGTCGCAACGGCAGTTACGGCCTGATCGAGCCGGAGATCGGCTGAACCGAAGGCCGGATGAATTCAAGACCCTGAAGGTCTGCGCGGCTTTCGGGGTCTTTTAGGAAATGGAAATGGAACCGTTTGATTTCGACGATGAGTTGAGCGCGGAACAGACCGCCCCCGGCCGCGTCGACGCATTAAAAATCGAAAAGTCAATGACCGAACTGCTCCGCGCGCTCGGCGAAGATCCCGGGCGCGACGGCTTGAAAAACACGCCGCGCCGCGTGGCGCGCATGTACGTTGAACTGCTGGCGGGCTACTCGGCGGACCCTGCCGCCATGATCAACGGCGCGCTCTTCGATGTCCAATACGACGAAATGGTGCTGGTGCGCGATATCGAGTTTTATAGTTTGTGCGAACACCATCTCCTCCCCTTCACCGGGCGCGCCCACGTGGCCTACATCCCCAACGGCAAAGTGCTGGGTATCTCGAAGATCCCGCGCGTGGTGGAGATGTACGCCCGCCGGCTCCAGGTGCAGGAGCGCATGACCCGCCAGATCGCGGATTTTCTGCGCGATCTCCTCAAGCCGCAGGGCGTGGCGGTCGTCATCGAGGCGATGCACATGTGCATGATGATGCGCGGCGTCAAAACGCACACCGCCCGCATGACCACTTCGGCCATGCACGGCGCCTTCCGCGCCAACCTGGCCACCCGCGAAGAATTTTTGGCGAACATCTCGCGCGGTTCGGGGCCGCTGCGCCTCTAACGCCGCCGCCGTTCGACCTCCACCGCCACCGAAGCCGCCTCCGCCACCGCCCCGGGCTTATCCACGCGGACGACGACCCTCGTCACCTTCGGCTCTTCGAGACATAATTCCGCCAGGTCGTTCGCCAGCGCCTCGACCGTTTCCCGCGCCGCGTTTTCCACGCAGGCGCGGATTTTTTTGGCAAGCGCGCTGTAATCCACGCAGTCGGCGATGTCGTCTGTGCGCGCCGCGCGGCGCGTGTCGGCGTATGCCGCGACGTTGACGACGATCTCGCGCGGCGTCGTCCGCTCCCAACTGTGGATGCCGAGGATACCGCGCGCTTTCAAATCCTGGATGATCACTTTGTCCATTGTCAAACTCCAGCCGCATCATACCTGCGAACCGCGATCCTGCCAATCCGTTTTTTAGGCGGCCCCGCGCCGCCCTCGCGAGACGGCTCCCCCGGCGCGCGAGGCCGTTCTGCGTTTTTTCCCGTCGAGGGTAAAAACGCAAATTGCTAGTGTATAATACATACGCTATATTCCCATTCCACACTAAGGCATTGTATGGCAGGCGCAACTCCCAATATTTCCGCCGATTACTGGCGAACCCTTCAAGTCACATCCAGCGATATCGAATTTCTGCAAACACACCTGTTCGAGCGCGAGACGCCTCTCACGCCTCGCGAACTTGTCTCTGTGTTGGTCGCGGAACGGATTCGCATCGAGACCGAAACCGCGGCACGCCAGCGGGATACTTTAAAGCCCTATCTCCCCAGGGAAAGATATGAAGTTGGGGAGCGGTTGGACTTCCCCGCCTTGAAAAGCGGCGGACGCGTCGTGACCGTGCGCGCAGGAGTCAACCCCGAACTCGGCGCGTTCGACGTGTTGACCGTCGAAATGGAGAACGGGACGCAAAAACAGTTCGCCGCCGCGCTGGAAAATCACAAACTGAACCGTCCTTCGGCCGCGGAGGAATCCGCCTCCGCCCTGGACCCCGAAGCGGTCGCGCTGGACTTCAGCGCGGAACTCGAAGCGAAGGTCGACTCCGCTTTCGCCGCGGACGAATCGCTGGTGCAGATCGCGGGACGCTGGTTCCCGCGCGCCCTCCTGCTCGACATCAACGCCGGTCATCTCAACCTTGCCGAGGCCGTGCTGGATATGGCCGGCGGCGAGCCGCTTCCCACCCCCGCTTTGATGAAGGACCTCGAATTGCCCGCCGGCGTAAACCCCAGGCTGGCGGAATTTTCCCTCAATTATGCCCTGCAGGAGGATAAACGCTTCGACGAGGTCGGGCCGGTGGGGACGGTGTTGTGGTGTCTGGAGCGCCTCGAACCCGAAGGCGTGCGGACCGTTCCCGCGCCGTTGCAGTATGCGGAGATTCCTCACGACCGCGCCCTCCTTTCTCCGCAGATGCTGGCGCTCGAAACGCAAGTGGACGATGAGTTGAGCGAAGCCTCCGCCCCGCCGTCCGACGAGGCGACCATCAGCCTGCTCTATCCGCACTGGCGGGCCGGCACGCTTCCCGTTTCGGCGCGCGCCCGGCGGCTGTTTCCCAGCGCGTACGAATCGGCCCGAGTCCGCTTTACGCTGCTGGACGAGAAAACGGGAAAGAAAATCCCGGCCTGGGTTGTCCGAAAATCTGGGTATGTATACGGATTGGCCGACTGGTACAAATCTTATGAGTTAATGCCCGGGGCGCTGATCCGCGTCCGCAAGAGCAACCAGCCCGGGGAGGTCCGCATCGAGGCGTTGACGCGCCGCTCGGTGCGCGATTGGGTGCGGACGGTCATCGTCGGCACGGACGGCGGCCTCGTCTTCGCGTTGTTGAAGCAGCAGATCGCCGCCGAATTGAACGACCGGATGGCGATCGCCGTCCCCGACCCGGACGGGGTGGACGCCGCCCGCGAGCAGGCCGCCAAAGTTCGCCTGCCGTTCGAGGCGTTGACGAAAAACGTGATGCGCGAACTGACCAAACTCAGCCCGCAGGGACATGTCCACGTGCAGGAACTGTACGCGGGCATCAACATCCTGCGCCGCGTGCCGCCGGCCCCGTTGATGGCCCTGCTGGCGTCGCATCCTGAATTTGCGCACGTTGGCGATCTGCATTACCGCCTGGATGAATGACCATGACTGAAACCAATCCCGAACCCCGCGTTGCGCGGCGCCCCGTTTTGAAACCGACGGCCAAGACCCCCTTCCAGATCGACTTTCAGTGGTGGAAGGAGAACGAGCGCGATTGGCAGGTATACCTGCGCTCGTTGTTGTGTCCCGCCCACCAGGAAGCGCTGGCGTCGTTGGAGGAAGGCCAGATGATCGACTGGGTGGACGAAAACACCGCCGAGGTGCGCGAAGTGGACGGCATCCAGCACGCGTTGATGAGTCACTGCGCGCGCCAGCCCGAATTCGTCACCCCGCAGACCGCGCTGGTGGAGGCGGTATTCCGCCTGTTCCTCGTCAACGGCAACCAGCCGATGAGCGCGGAAGACCTGGCGGTCAGACTAGGACGCCCGGCCAACACGATTTTAAGCACGCTGGCGGGCCCGCGCGTGTACAAGGGCTTGAGACCGGCGTAACCTGGATCGTCAGTTTGCGTTACAACCGACCATGCCCCCGTAGCTCAACGGACAGAGCAGTTGCCTTCTAAGCAAAAGGTTGAAGGTTCGATTCCTTCCGGGGGCGCTGGGTTGACGAGCACACAAATATAAAGGTAGATGAGGTAATCAAGGAGAAAAATGACAACCGAAAGATTTGGAATCATCAAAGTTGGCGGGCGCGACGCCACCGTTATCGGCGACGATGTGAAAGTGGGAGACGCCGCGCCCGAGTTCACCGTCCACGCGTTGGACTGGTCCCTGACGCGCGGGCTGGCCGACACCAAAGGCAAAGTGCGGATCATCGCCGCCGTCCCCTCGCTCGACACCGACGTCTGCGACCGCGAGACGCGGCGCTTCAACCAGGAAGCCGCCGCGCTCGGCAAGGACATCGTCATCCAGACCATCAGTACCGACCTGCCCTACGCGCAGAAGCGCTGGTGCGGCGCCGCCGGCGTGGACCAGGTGATGGTCCTCTCCGACCATCAGAACGCGGAGTTCGGGGAAAAGTACGGCGTATTGATCAAAGAGCGCCGCATCCTGCGCCGCGCCGTCTTCGTGGTGGGGCGCGACGACAAGATCGTCTACGCCGCCTACATGCCCGCGCTCGGCGACGAACCGAATTACGAAGAAGTGATCGAGGCGGCAAAGAAGGCTTTGCAGACGTAAGCGTGATCGCCGGGCGGATGTTGTCCGCCTGGCAGCGAGATTGTAAGGCGGGATGGCATCCCGCCTTACGGGAGAGCGTGAAATGACCACCATTATCCGTAAATCCGAATCTTTGCTGACCGAGAGGCGGCGCGACCTGGTCCACGCGGTCAGTTGGACGACGCGTTCCAGCGTGTGGAGTCCGCCGACCGATGTCTACGAAACGGACGAAGCCTACGTCGTCCGTGTGGAGGTGGCCGGGATGCGCGAATCCGCGTTCGAGATCACGCTCGAGGGCGAATTCCTCCAGGTCAGCGGCGTCCGTCCCGATGTTTCGGGGCGGCGCGCCTACCAGCAGATGGAGATCCGCTTCGGCCATTTCAGCGCGGCCGTCGGCCTGCCCGAACCGGTGGACGCGGACTCCTCCCGCGCGGAATACGCCGACGGATTCCTCACGATCACTTTGCCGAAGAACAAACCCGTCAGGGTGGAGATAGAAAAATAGAATGTGCGCCGACCGCTGGAACAGCGCCGCCAACGAATTTATAAACTGGATGTGGGAAAACGAATTCCCCGCCGATTCATTTCTGTCCTCGCTTTTTTCGCGTCCGAAGAAAAAAGACGAGACGGACGCGGCCAAACCCGAACCGACGGAGGAGAAACCCAGGTATCCCGACATCCTGCCCATTCTGCCCCTGCGCGGCGTCGTCGTCTACCCGACCACCGCCGTCCCGTTGACGGTTGGACAGCCGCGCTCCGTCCGTTTGGTGGACGAGGTGACCGCCAGCGAGTCGAAACTGGTGGGACTCGTCGCGGCGCGCGACCCCGAGCTGGAGCAGCCCGCCCCGGGCGACCTCTACCCGATAGGGACCATCGCCACCGTCCACCGCCTTTTGCGCGCCCCCGACGGAACCGTCCGCCTGCTCGTGCAGGGACTGGAGCGCTTCCGCCTCGGCGAGTTCGTGCAGGAGGAACCGTATCTCAAAGCGCGCGTCCTCCTCGCGCCCGAAACTGTGGAGAGCGGACTGGAGATCGACGCGCTGGCGCGCAACGCCCGCGACCAGTTCCAGCAGATCGTGGGACTGATCCCGTCCTTCCCCGAGGAACTGGCGCAGTCCATTCTCTCCATCGAAGAGCCGCTGCAGACCGTCTATACCATCGCCAACTTCCAGCGCATTGATTTGACCGACGCGCAGCAACTGCTGGAGATCGATTCCGTCACCGAGAAACTCAAGAAACTCATCGGCCTGCTGGTGCGCGAGGGCGAGGTCTTGAGCATCGGACAGAAAATCCAGAACGAAGCGCGCGGCGAGATCGAGAAGGTGCAGCGCGACTACTTCCTGCGCGAGCAGATGAAGGCCATCCAAAAGGAACTGGGCGAGCGCGACGAGCAGACGGTGGAGGCCGAGGAATTCCGCAAGAAAATTGAAGCCGCCAAAATGCCCGAGGAGGCCGACAAACTGGCGCGCCGCGAACTGGAACGGCTGGAACGCCTGCCCACCGCCGCGGCCGAATACGGCGTCATCCGCACGTATCTCGACTGGCTGGTCTCGCTGCCGTGGAGCGTGCAGACGGAGGACAACCTCGACATCGAACACGCCCGCAAGGTACTCAACGCGGACCACTACGGGCTGGAGGACGTGAAAGACCGCATCCTGGAGTTTTTGGCGATCCGCAAATTGCGCCTCGAGCGCAAGGACGAATTTTCGGAAGAATCGGAGGACCGGATCCGCCGCGAACGCGAGGGCGTGATCCTGTGCTTCGTCGGGCCGCCCGGCGTGGGCAAGACCTCGCTGGGACAGTCCATCGCGCGGGCGCTGGGACGCAGGTTCACGCGCATGTCGCTGGGCGGGATGCGCGACGAGGCCGAGATCCGCGGCCACCGCCGCACCTACATCGGCGCGATGCCCGGACGGATCATCCAGGCCCTGCGCCGCGTCGAAAGCCGCAACCCGGTCTTTATGCTCGACGAGATCGATAAACTGGTCTTCGACTTCCACGGCGATCCCGCCTCGGCCCTGCTCGAAGTTCTGGACCCCGAACAGAACGTGGAATTCCGCGATAATTATCTCGAAGCGCCGATTGACCTGTCGCAGGTCATGTTCATCACCACCGCCAACACGCTGGAGACCGTCCCGGGGCCGCTGCTCGACCGCATGGAGATCATCGGGCTTTCGGGTTACACCGACCGCGAGAAGATCGCCATCGCGCGCGGCTACCTCATCCCGCGGCAGTTGCGCGAGAACGGACTCCGTCCGAAAGAAGCGGCCTTCACCGACGAAGCCCTGCAGAAGATCATCCGTCAGTACACGCGCGAGTCGGGCGTCCGCAACCTGGAGCGCAAGATCGGCGCGGTCTGCCGCAAAGTGGGGACGCGTATCGCCGAGGGCAAACGCGCCGCCGTCAAAGTGACGCCGAAAGTGGTGGAGGAACTGCTCGAACATCCGATCTTCCTCGGGCAGGAGGAGATCAGTCGCCGCACCTCCGCGCCGGGCGTCGTCCCCGGCCTGGCATGGACCTCCTTCGGCGGCGATATCCTCTACGTGGAAGCCACGCGCATGCCCGGCGGCAAGGGCTTCCAGGTGACCGGCTCGCTCGGCAATGTGATGCAGGAATCGGCGCGGGCGGCCTTCTCCTACGTCCGCTCGCGGGCTGCCGCGCTCAAACTGCCCGAAGATTTTTTCGACAAGAACGACATCCACATGCACGTCCCCGCGGGCGCCACGCCCAAAGACGGTCCCTCCGCGGGCGTGACGATGGCGACCTCGCTCGTCTCGCTCATCTCCGGGCGGAAGGCGCTTCCGCACGTGGGGATGACGGGCGAGATCACGCTCCGAGGCCAGGTGCTGCCCGTTGGCGGGATCAAGGAAAAGGTCCTGGCCGCGCACCGCAACGGCCTGCGGACGGTCATCCTGCCGAAGCGCAACAAGCAAGACCTGGACGACGTCCCCGACGAAGTCAAGAAAGACATGAAGTTCGTCTATGCCGAGACGGTGGACGACGTGTTGAACGCCTCGCTCGAAAAAGCGAAGAAGCCTGAAAAAGCCGCGGAGAAGAAACCCGCCGCGAAAAAATCCACGAAAGCGAAATCAAAATCGAAGGCCCATGTCAAACGTTCTACTGGCTGAAGACGACGTCACAATGGTGAAACTGCTCGAGACCCTTTTGAAAATGGAAGGGTATCAAGTCTCCGCGCTGGACGCCGACGCCAGCGTTGCCGAGGCGGTTCTCGCCGACCCTCCCGACATCCTGTTGATGGACGTCCACCTGTCCAATAACAACGGCATCGAGGAGCTGAAAAAATTACGCGCCGCGCCCGGCGGGGGAGACGTGCGCGTGCTGATGGTTTCGGGGCTGGACTTTAAAGCCGAGTGCCTCGCGAACGGCGCGGACGGCTTCCTCCAAAAACCGTTCATGCCCGACGACCTGCTGTCTGCCTTGCAAAGCATGAGTTAGCGCGCCTTAAGAATCGGATGACGCTCCGTTTTGGAATTCTCACTGTCTCTGACCGCGCCGCGCGCGGCGAACGCGCCGACCTGAGCGGACCCGCCCTGGCGGATTTCGTCCGCGCCCGCGGCTGGAACGTCTCCCGCGCGGACGTTGTACCGGACGACCGCGTCCTCATCGCTTCCACGCTGACGGATTGGTGCACCCGCGGCGACCTCGACATCCTCCTCACCGCCGGCGGGACGGGCTTCGCCCCGCGCGACGTCACCCCCGAAGCGACCGGCGACGTGATCGAGCGCGAAGCCCCGGGCCTCGCCGAGGCCATCCGCGCCGAATCGCTGAAGGTCACTCCCCACGCCATGCTCTCGCGCGGGCGGGCGGGTATCCGCGACCGGACACTCATCATCAATCTGCCCGGCAGTCCCAAAGGCGCGGTGGAGAGTCTACAGG